>UEXO01000021.1_pt1 | contig 63864 bp, 62 predicted proteins | sample 4301131 | NCBI WGS metagenome assembly UEXO01 (sample SAMEA4773185, study PRJEB27434) | metagenome | biome: 2259; feature: agricultural soil; material: soil | place: USA | collected 2014-09 | depth 0.25 m | reverse complement strand
GCCTGCCCGGTGTGCTGCGGATCAGGGCCGGCCTGATCGACGAGCCGTTGGCCGTGCCGCTCGAAGCCCACTACCAGACCGGTTCGAAAGCCGGCTGGTGGCCGATCGACGACGAGCTTCCGCAATTCGAGGGCGCTCGCGCGCCGACGGCTTGATCCGCATTCCCGCCCAGACTTCGACCGATGCTTGAACTGATCCTGAAATTCCTCGCCGCCTACCTGCTCGGCGGCGTCATGGGCGGCGACCTCATGCGCCGCCTCGCCGGCGGTGCCGACCTGCGCGCCAGCGGCTCTGGCAATGTCGGGGCGACCAATGCGTTGCGCACTCGAGGTGCGAAGTTCGCGATCGGCGTACTGGTGATCGACATCGGCAAGGGGGTGCTCGCGGTGCTGGCGCTGCCCCTGATTCCAGTTTCTTGGCCGATGCCCGGCGGCGATCCGGCGCTGAGCCCGGCCATCGCCTATGCCTGCGGCCTCGGCGCGGCGCTCGGCCACTGCTATCCGGTGTTCCAGAAGTTCAAGGGCGGCAAGGGCGTGGCGACCCTGACCGGCGTGTTCGGCGCGCTGCTGCCGGCGCTGCTGCCCTGGTTGATCCTGACGTTCGCGCTGGTGCTGATGCTGACCGGCTATGTCAGCCTCGCGTCGATCAGCGGCGGTGTCATCGCCCTGCTGATCGTCGCCTGCTATGGCAGCGGCCTGTGGTCGCCGGCGGGCGGCTTCACCGCGGCGATGCTGGCGCTGATCCTGTTCAAGCACCGCGACAACATCGGCCGCTTGTTTGCCGGCACCGAGTCGCGCTTCGAAAAAGCGCGGGTGCTCGGCAAGCTGTTCGAGCGTGCGCCGCGCGCATGACCCGCGCCCTCGACGACGCAGCACTGCTGCCGCTGGCCGATGCGCTGGCGGCTGGTGACTGGGTGTCCGGCGAAGCGCTGGCCGCGGCGGCCGGCGTCAGCCGGGCGGCGCTGGCCAAGCGCATCGCCCAGATCGAAGCCTGGGGCCTCGACATCGAGGCCCGGCCCGGGCTTGGCTACCGGCTGACCGCGCCGCTGGAACGGCTCGATGCGGCGACGATCCACGCCGGCCTGTCGCCGGCATCGCGCGCCCGACTGGCCGGGCTGGCCAAGCTAGTAGTGGCGCTGCGGGTCGATTCGACCAACCAGCGGCTGATCGAGGCCGCCGCCGCCGGTGATCCCCAGGCGCTGTTCGCCGAAGCGCAGACTGCCGGCCGCGGTCGCCGCGGCCGCGACTGGCGCTCGCCGTTCGGCGCCAACCTGTACCTGTCGCTGGCCTGGAGTTTCGCCGGCTGGCCGCCGAAGCTCGGCACCCTGCCGCTGGCAGTCGGCGTGGTCGCGGCGCGGGCGCTGGCAGCGACCGGCCTGCCCGGCGTGCAGCTCAAGTGGCCGAACGACCTGCGCATTGGCGAAGCCAAGCTCGGCGGCATCCTGATCGAAAGCCGCAGCGAGATCGGCGGCGCCTGCCGGGTGATCATCGGCCTCGGCCTCAATGTCGCGATGACCGCCGGGCAGGGCGCCCATCTCGAACAGGCCTGGACCTCGGTGCATGCGGCCCAGTCTGCCGCTGGCCGGCCGGCGATCTCGCGCACCGCGCTGGCCACGGCGCTGCTCGACGGCCTGCTCGCCGCGCTCGCGCAGTTCGAGCAGGACGGCTTCGCGAGCTTTCTCGACGACTGGAACCGCCTCGATCTCGCCGCCGGCCGCGCCGTGCGCATCGAAGGTGCGACGCCACTCGAAGGCCGCGCCTGCGGCATCGACCCCGACGGCGCGCTGATCGTCGAAAGCGCCGATGGCCAGCGCCATCACCTGCACGCCGGCGAAGTCAGCCTGCGCCTGCCGGTGGCCGCCGCATGATCGAGGCCGCGACGCGGCTGCTGATCGACGTCGGCAACAGCCGCCTGAAGTGGGCGCTGGCCGACGATCACGGCATCGTCACGCCGGCGCAGGCGCTGGCTCACGGCGGCGATCCGGCGTCGGTGGTCGAACTGCTGGCGTTGCCGGCCGGGGTCCGCGAAGCCTGGATCGCCAATGTCACCGGCGAGGCGCACGGCGAGCGGCTGGCGGCGGCGCTGAGCCTGCGCCATCGCCTGAGCCCGCGGTTCGCGCGGCCGGTCGACGGCCTGCAGGGCTTGCGGATCGCCTATGAAGATTCGTCCCGTCTCGGCGTCGACCGCTGGCTGATCCTGCTGGCGGGCTGGTCGCGACAGCGCGGCGCGGCCTGCGTGGTCAGCGCCGGCACCGCGCTGACCTTCGACGCCGTCGACGCGGGCGGCCAGCATCTCGGCGGCGTCATCGCTTCCGGCCTGACCACCGCCCAGCAGGCGGTGCTCGGCGCCACCCGCTTCGCCGCCGCCGGCCCGGCGTTCCAGTACAGCGCCGGCCTCGGCAACGACACCGAGGCCTGCGTGCGCCAGGGCGCGCTGCACGCCTGTGCCGGCTTGATCGAACGCCTCGCCGCCCGCCACGGCGGCGAGTATCGCTACCTCACCGGCGGCGACGCCGAAACCCTGCGTCCGCACCTGTCCGGCGACTGGCTCCTGGTGCCGGACCTGGTGCTCGAAGGCCTCCGCCAGCTGCCGGCCTGAAGCTCGCTCGGGCCGCCTTCAGTTGCGGATGCCGAGGCGGTCGGAGAGGACGGTCAGGACGATCTCGAACGGCTGCAGTTCCCGGTTGTAGATGCGGACCTCGTCGAGCGCGCCGGCCAGCGGATAGCGATAGGTCCGCTCACCGAACAGTGGCGCCTGGGCGCCGAGGTACAGCGGCTGGCCGCTGGCGACGCTGAAATCGTAGTGGCCGTTTTCGATGGTCTGCCGGAGCTGGCCATCGACATAGAGGCGGGCGCGCTCCGGCGCGCTGCGCTGGCTGAAGGTGAGGTGCTGCCATTTGCCGAGCTGCGGCGTGATCGGGCTGCTGAAGTTGACGCTGGCACCGTAGTCGATGACGCCGACGTTGCCGGTCACCGGTCCGGGCGCGATATAGCTGAACAGGCCGGTGCGGTCATGGCTCTTGGCCACGGCGATCTGGGTGGCGTAGGGCACGAACCGGGCAAAAGCATCTTCACCGGCGAACGAATCGAGGCGCACCCAGTAGCTGATCGTGAAATCGTTGCCGAAGGTCAGCGAGGCGCTGGCCGGCACGCTGACATAGCCGAGATTCTCGTAGCCGCCAAACTTGGCGGCCTTGCCGACCACGCCTTTCACCAGGCTGACGCTGCCGGTGGCGGTGCCTTCGTTGCCGGTACCCGAGCAATCGCTGGCGGTGCTCGCGTTGAAGCAGTAGTGGGCAACCAGGCCGCGCGTCGGGCCGGCGGCGGAGCTCGGGCCGGCCGTCAGCAGCGCGGCGGAAAGCAGAGGCAGGGAGGCGAGGGACAGCAAGCGGCGCGGGATGGACATGGCAGGACTCCTGAGCGAGATTGGGATGACGCCGTTGCGGAAGGTTTCCCGAACGGCTGCCCAGGCTCGCGCTCGCGCCGGCCGCAGTCCTCACGGCTGGCCAACGGATTGCCAACGGATTCGCACCGCCGCCGCTACTGGCTCAGCGGCTGGCCGCCGCCGGCAGGTTGCCGGTCGGCCCGACACCGGCTTCCTGGTAAACGACCTCGCCATCGCGTGCCCACAGGAAGTGGGCGACGCCGGCCGGCGCGACATAGATACCGCCTTCCGGCACCGCGACCAGACGGCTGTCGTCCACCTGTTCGCCGAAGCCGACGTACAGACTGCCGCGCAGCACCGTGGTGCTGCGGCCGTCCGGATGGCGATGGGCCGGGATGCGTGCGCCTGGCGCCAGCTGCACGCGCAGCAGGTAGGGGCCGGGCGCGGCCTCGGTGCCGAGCACCCAGGCGACCTGGACGCTGTCGTCGCCGAATGGCGCATACCAGCGCAGCGCGTCGGGAACGATCACCTGCGGCGCGGTTGGCGCCGGGCCGTCTGCCGCCGCCGGCCCGGCGATCAGGCTCGCGGCGAGCAGCAGGCTGCCGATCACGAACGGCGGGAGCAGGTGGCTCATGGCAGCGGGCCGCAGCCGTCCGGCTTCAGCACCCGCTGCGTCGACGCCGGATTGTTGGCGAGTTTGGCCAGCGGCCGCCGCGGCCGGGCCAGCAGTTCGCCGCCGCAGTTCGGGCAGCAGTCGTGCAGCACCCCGCTGGCGCAGCTTGCACAGAAGGTGCACTCGAAAGAGCAGATGCGCGCCTGGTCGGAATCCGGCGGCAGGTCGCGGTCGCAGCATTCGCAGTTCGGTCTGAGTTCGAGCATGGCGATGGTCTCGTGACAGCGGTCAGGGTGCGCCCGCAGGTTCCTCCCCGGGAGCGGCGCGCTAGCATCCACTCTGTTCCCTTACCACGCCAGCCTTCCAGGAGTCGCAATCATGACCGCTCAGCAAATCGTCGAAGCCTTCATCGCCAACTGGCCGAACCCCGCGCGTTTCTACCCCTGCGTACGCGAGTACTTCACCGATGACTGCCGGTACGAGAACATCGGCGTGTCGAAGACCGTCGGGCCGGAAGAGGCGATCGCCTGGTTCACGATGATGAGCGTCCAGCTGCCGTTCGTATCGATCGACGTCGACATGCTGGCGATCGCCGCGCATGGCGACACGGTGCTGACCGAGCGTATCGACTACCTCAAGGACAAGGACGGCAACACCCTGCTGACCATCCCGCTGATGGGCATCTTCAAGCTGCGCGACGGCAAGATCTGCGAGTGGCGCGACTACTTCGACACCACGCCGTTCAAGGGTTGAAGCCGCGCCCCGGGTAGCTACCCGCAGGCTGTCCCGATAGGGGGCTCGCACGAGTTGGTTCGCTGCCGGGTGGTCTCTACTCTGAAGTTGTCGCCGTGGTCGTCACGGTGGCGACAAGATCGGAGGAGCAGGCCATGAGTCAGGTTCAGTCAACGCCGAAGCAGGTCGATGCGGTCGTCGTCGGCGCCGGCTTTGCCGGCCTGTATGGCATCCAGCGCCTGCGCGAGAAAGGCCTGAAGGTGCAGGGCTTCGAGGCTGGCGCAAGCGTCGGCGGTACCTGGTACTGGAATCGCTATCCAGGCGCCAGGGTCGACAGCCAGGCCTATATCTACCAGTACTGGTTCTCCGACGAGCTGATCAAGGAATGGGACTGGAGCGAGCGCTTCCCGGCCCAGCCGGAAACCGAGAAGTACCTGAATCACGTGGCCGACAAGTTCGAGATCCGCAAGGACTTCAAGTTCGAGACCAAGGTCGAGGCCGCGAAGTGGGATGACGGTGCCAAGCGCTGGACGGTGACCACCGACCAGGGCGACGTGGTCAGCGCCCAGTTCCTGCTGATGAGCACCGGCGGCCTGTCCGCTCCGCTGGTGCCGCCGTTCAAGAATCACGAGAGGTTCAAGGGCCAGATCATCCACACCGGCCGCTGGCCGAAGGAAGGCGTCGATTTCGCTGGCAAGAAAGTCGGCGTGATCGGCACCGGCGCCACCGGCATCCAGGTGATCCAGACCATCGCTCCGAAGGTCGGCCAGCTGACCGTTTACCAGCGCACCGCGAACTACACGATTCCGATGCGCAACCCGAAGTACGACGATGCCGACCGTGCCGGGCTGAAGGCCGGTGCCAAGGCGATGCACCAGAGAGTGAACAGCACCTTCGCCGGTTTCGACTACGACTGGCAGGCCACCGATCTGATGGCGATGAGCCAGGAAGCGCGCGAAGCCCAGCTCGACGAATGGTTCGCCGATGGCTCGCTGGGCTTCTGGATCGGCTCGATCCAGGGTGTGCTGCTCGATGAAAGCATCAACGCGGTGTTCTCGGATTTCGTCAAACGGAAGATCCGCGCCCGCGTCCATGATCCGAAGGTCGCCGACCTGCTGGTGCCGGACGACCACGGCTTCGGCACCCGCCGCGTGCCGCTGGAGACCCAGTACTACGAAGCCTTCAACCAGCCGAACGTGAAGCTGATCAGTGTCAAGAAGACGCCGATCGTCGAGTTCACCGAGCGCGGCATCCGCACCACCGAAGGCGAGCAGGAGCTGGATATCGTCATCTTCGCCACCGGCTTCGATGCCGGCACCGGCGCACTGACCCGGGTCGACGTACGCGGCGAAAGCGGCCAGTCGCTGAAGGACGACTGGAACCAGCATGGCATCCACACCACGATGGGCCTGCAGGTGCATGGCTACCCGAACATGTTCATGACCATGGCGCCATACTCGCCGGCCGCCGCGTTCTGCAACGTGCCCACCTGCCTGCAGCAGCAGGTCGACTGGATTGCCGACTGCGTCGACTACGTGCGCAAGACCGGCAAGCAGGCGATCCAGCCCGGCGCCGAGATCGAGAACAACTGGCTGGCCCATCACGACGAAGTGGCGAACATGACCTTGGTGCCGAAGACCAACTCCTGGTACATGGGCAGCAACGTCGAAGGCAAGCCTCGTCGCCTGCTGGCCTATGCCGGAGGCGCCCAGAATTACCGTGCGGTCTGCGATGACCTGAAGGCCAAGCAGTACCAGGGTTTCGAGATGGCCTGAGCTCTACCCGGCGCTCCCCGCACCGGCGCCGGTTGCAGCATGAGAGGACTGACCGGAGGCAGCACCAGCGGCCTCCGGTTTTTTTTGCTCGCCGGCCAGGGCCGGCGAGCTGCGGTTTCAGGCTGGCCGCAGGTCGCGGCGCGCGGGCTGGGCGATGGCCAGGCCGAGCAGGTACAGGCCGACGACGACATCGACGCTGGCGCAGAACGCCGGATACCAGGCGGGCACACCGGGGTTGATGAACAGCTGCGGGTGCAGCAGGTCGTAGCCGCCGTGGGCCAGCCACAGCGCGCCGACGACGGCCGCCGCCCAGCGCAGCCGGACCCAGCTCAGCACCACGCCGCCGATGAGATACGGCAGGCCGATCAGCATTTCCTGCCAGCCGATCCCGGCCTCGCCGGCATACCAGGCAAAGCCGGCGTAGATGCTCGGCAGGCTGATCAGGCTCAGCGCGTACAGCCAGTGCTCGCTGCGCAGGTGGCGGGCGAGGGCGATGGTCGCCAGGCCGGCGAGCGCGCCGATGGTCGCTGCAATCATGGTGTTTCTCCGGTCGAATCGCGCAGGTTTGCAGCCGCGCATCCGGCGCGGCCAGGGGATCGGTCGAGCTGGTCCGCCGCCTTCGCCGCGCAGCCGGCGCAGATGCAGATCAGGCCGCGCTGGGCCTCGGGCACGCGGGCCAGCAGTGCCGGCGGAAAGCGCGTGCTGCTGCACCAGCAGGCCACGTCGTAGCGGCCGTGCTGCGCCGGTGCGCAGGCGTTCGGGCCGCCGCAGAGCGGGCATTGATGTCTGGCCGCCGGTATCGCGTCGAGGGTCTTCGCCGTGTCCATCAGCCGCCACCGCCGCAGCCATAACCGCGCCACTCGGCCAGGTCGCGCAGGACCTGCAGTTCCTCGTCCGGCTGCAGGCCCTGTTCGAAGGCCGGGCGATGCGCGGCGCCGTCGGACGACAGCGGCCACGTCATGTCCGCGTCCCGGGCAAGGCTACGGAAGCGGTTCAGCCAGGCGTCGTAGCTGACGTCGGATCGAGCGGGCATCGGTGCTGGGCGGTGAGAGCAGGCCGCTGAGGCGGAAGCTAGCGAGCGGCGCCGTCAGATGTGCTGATCGACGAGGACCGGATTGCCGTCCGGATCGACGGCGATGAAGCTCGCCGGCCCGGTGCTCTGCTCGTCGGCCTCGCTCAGCAGGCTCACACCCTGCGCCTTCAGCTGCCGTTGCAGTTCGCGGATGTCGGTGAACTCCGGAAGGTTGTGCGCGTTGCTGTCCCAGCCCGGATTGAAGGTCAGCATGTTCCGCTCGAACATGCCCTTGAACAGGCCGATCAGCACCTCGCCGTTCTTCAGGATCAGCCAGTTCTGCGCGGCATTGCCGCCGAAGTTCGTGAAGCCGAACTTCTCGTAGAAGACACGCGAAGCCTCGATGTCCTTGACCGTCAGGCTGATTGAAAATGCGCCGAGTTGCATGATCTGTCCTCCGGATGACGACGCTGCGGGTTGGCGCCGGGCAAGCCGATGTTCGGCCGCTTCGGCGACGGTGACAAGCGGATTCCATAGGGCGGGATAGCAGCTTCACCGCGTATCCCGCCAGGACGTCGACGAGACCTTGGCCAGTTCGGTGCTTGGTGGGGCGTATCTCCCGGAAAGCGGGATACGCGGTGCCCGCTATCCCGCCCTACTCGGGCTTTACCTCCAACTCCATGTAGTGAACACCATGAAATTGACCAGCCGCAAATAGCGAACGCTGCTCTGTACCGAAGACGGCAAAACCTAAAAGTGCGCGGGGGCATGGTCGAGATTCAACAGTTTCATTTTCGTTTCATGGCGCCGCTTGTATGAGCGAACTACTTCGCCGGCGCCGTCTCGATGCTGCTGGGTCGGGACAACAGCAGCCGACTCCACTGGGCGACGTTCGCCGGAATGCTCGCGGGCTCGACCATGATCGGCAGGAATTGCAGGAACGGGATGTAGGCGATGTCGGCCAGGGTGTAGCGATCGTGGACGAGGTAGTCGACGCCTTCGAGCTGGCGGTCGAGAATCTTCAGGTGCTTGGCGATGTCGGCCGAGGCCTTGGCGATCGCCTCGAGGTTCCACTTCGCTTCCGGGAAGAAGCGCTTCTGGAAGATGATCACGCCGGCCGGGGTCGCCATCTGGGCATCGCAGAGGCGCAGGTGCATGTCGACTTCGGCGCGACCCTTGCTGTCGCCGGGGATCAGGGCCGGCTCCGGGTGTTCGTCTTCCAGGTACATCAGGATCGCCGCGGATTCGTAGAGCACGAAGCCGTCTTCTTCCAGGGTTGGCACCCGGGCATAGGGATTCAGCGCCAGATACTCCGGCCTCTTGTGCGCGCGGCCGGCGAGGTCGACTTCGACCAGTTCATGCGGGATGTTCTTCTCGATCAGCGCGATGCGGACTCGGCGGGCGAAGGTCGAGAACGGGTGATAGTGCAGGCGAATCATCGGGGTGGGAGTCCTGTGACGGCGGTGGGAAAGCGCTGGCGTATGCCTGGTCCGGATCATAGCCGCGGGATGCCGGATAATCGCCGCCATCCTGCTTCCATCTACCTGTCTTCCGCGCCATGCGTTTCGAACTACTTGCCACCGAGGGCGCCGCCCGGCGCGGCCGCCTGCATTTCCCGCGCGGCAGCATCGAGACGCCGCAGTTCATGCCGGTCGGCACCTATGGCACGGTGAAGGCGATGACGCCGGCCGAACTGCGCGCCGGTGGCGCCCAGATCATCCTCGGCAACACCTTCCACCTGTGGCTGCGGCCGGGACATGAAACGATCCGCGCGCTCGGTGGCCTGCATCGCTTCATGAACTGGAGCGGGCCGATCCTGACCGACTCCGGCGGCTTCCAGGTCTGGAGTCTGGCCGAGCTGCGCAAGCTGACCGAGGAAGGCGTGCACTTCGCGTCGCCGATCAATGGCGACAAGGTGTTCCTGTCGCCGGAGAAGTCGATCCAGATCCAGCACGGCCTGGGCAGCGACATCATCATGCAGTTCGACGAGTGCACGCCGTATCCGGCGACGGCCGAGGAAGCACGCAAGTCGATGGAGCTGTCGGCGCGCTGGGCGGCGCGCTGCAAGACGGAGCATCTAGCTTTGAGCGCGGCGTGCCTGGGGCCCCAGCCCCAGGCGTTCGGCGGGCAGGGACTGCCACAGGCAGTCCCTGAAACCCCCGCCTCACTGTTCGGCATCGTCCAGGGCGGCATGCACGCCGACCTGCGACTGGAATCGCTGCAGCGGCTGAGCGCGATCGGCTTCGACGGCTACGCGGTCGGCGGCCTGTCGGTCGGTGAGCCGGAAGGCGAGCGGCTGAAGGTGCTCGATGCGATCGGCCCGCAGCTGCCGGCCGATCGTCCGCATTACCTGATGGGTGTCGGCACGCCGCGCGATCTGGTTCAGGGCGTGGCCCGCGGCATCGATCTGTTCGACTGTGTGATGCCGACCCGCAATGCCCGCAACGGCCACCTGTTCACCTCTGAAGGCGTGATCAAGCTGCGCAACGCGCGGCACCGCACCGATCCGGGGCCGCTCGATCCGGCTTGCGACTGCGAGACCTGCACGAACTATTCGCGGGCCTACCTGCATCACCTCGATCGCTGCAACGAGATCTTGGGCAGCAGGCTGAACACCATCCACAACCTGCATTACTACCTGAACCTGATGAAGCGCATCCGTGCGGCGATCGAGACGGGCAGTTTCGCGGCGTTCGCGGCCGAGTTCCTGGCCGGCCCGGAAGGCCAGTCGCGGCGGGCGGCCGAGGCTGCCGCATCGGCCTGATCGGGCAGCCGATCTGAACTTGCCTGAGGCATGGGGGTCGATGAAGGGCAAGCTCGAAGCCGCTGGCCCGGTCACTGCGTCGCATGAGTGGTGGCGGCCGATGTCAGCCCGTCATCTGCCGGTTGCACGAGGCCGGCATCCGGCGGCGATGGGATGGCGAGCCGGGCTTGCTCAGGTGGCAGGCGTTCCGCCAAGCCGCAAGCATGAGGATCGCACCATGAAATTCCGTCATACCACCCCGCTGTTCGCGCTCATCCTGTCGTTTGCCGCGGCGGCCGCACCGGCGCCCACCGCGCCCAGCGACAAGGAGCTGCAGCAGTTCGTTGCCGCATCTGCCGAGGTCAGCAAGATCAATTCGGCGTCGCTGCCGAAGCGAGAGGCCGCGGCGAACGCAGCTGCGGCCGAGAAGCTCGAGGACGAGGCAACGGCGCAGATGGAAAAGGCTGTCCAGGCCAAGGGCCTGACCACCGAGCGCTACACCGAGATCTATACGGTGATGCAGGCCGACCCGGCCATCAAAGCCAAGGTTGCCGAACTGGCGAAGCCGCACCGCAAGTAGTCGTTGCCACCAGCGCCGGCAGTCCGGGGCCGGCGACAGCGGTACGCCACGCAGCTGCCTCTAGAATGCCCCGAACCACGGGGGCAGACGATGGACTGGAACAAGGGGCGGCGCAGCAGCAATGTCGAGGACCGGCGCGGTGGCGGCGGTGGTGGTGGCAAGCTCGGCGCGGGGGCGATGCTCGCCGTCGTCGTCGTCAGCGTGCTGCTCGGCAAGAATCCGCTGGAGATGCTCGGCCTGATCGAGCAGTCCGGCTTGGGCGACGCGCTGCAGGGCGCGAGCCAGCAGCCGGCCGGTGCGCCACCGGCAGATGACCGCGAAGCGGAGTTCGTCGCCCGCATCCTCGGCGATACCGAGGATGTCTGGGGCGCGATCTTCCAGCAGGCCGGCACCCGCTATGTCGAGCCGACCCTGGTGCTGTTCAGCGGTCGTGTGCAAAGCGCCTGCGGCGGTGCCACCGCTGCGAGCGGCCCGTTCTACTGCCCGGCGGACCGGCAGGTCTATCTCGACACCAACTTCTTCGCCCAGATGCGCGAGCAGCTCGGCGGCGGTGGCGATTTCGCCGAGGCCTATGTGATCGCCCACGAGGTCGGCCATCACGTGCAGACTCTGCTTGGCGTGTCCGCGAAAGTGAATGCTGCCCGGAGCCGCGGCGACGAGGTTCGCGGCGACGGTGGCCTGCTGGTGCGCCAGGAACTGCAGGCCGATTGCCTGGCTGGCGTCTGGGCCCATCACGCGCAGGCGCGGCATCAGTGGCTCGAAGCCGGGGACATCGACGAAGCTCTGAACACCGCCACCGCGATCGGCGACGACCGCCTGCAGAAGCAGGCCCAGGGCGAAGTGGTGCCGGATGCCTTCACCCACGGCAGCTCGGTGCAGCGGGTGCGCTGGTTCAAGGCCGGCTTCGAGCGCGGCGAAGTCGCCGGTTGCGATACCTTTTCGGCGAAGGCGCTGTAGCGGCTCTAGAGTCCGAGTCGCTGCATCAAGAAGTACGAAACGATCAGCGCGCCGGTATAGAAAACGCTGACCGCGGCCGTCGCCAGCAGTCTCGGCACCAGGCCGGCGGAGCCGACTTCGCGGTAGGCGTAGGCCGCCGCCCAACCGAGCAGGGCGTTCGGCAGCAGCACGTAGTGGGCGATGCCCTGCCAGGTACGCACAGCCATCGGACGCCACAGGCCGAAGTGCGCCGCCGCCCATTCCGCAGCCGCGAACACCAGCAGTGCCAGTCCGCCGGCGAGGGCCGGGGAGCCGCGTGCGATCAGCAGCACCCAGAACAATGGGATCACCCAGATGCCGGCCATGTAGACCGGCACGGTGCCGAACCTGGGGGCGCCGAGATCGGGGAAGGCGAGGATGCCGAGCAGCTGCGACAGCAGCCAGTCCGGCACCACCTGGCAGACCGACAGCGGCAGCAGGAACCACCAGAGATTGAACCAGTGGCCATGGCCGCCGCTGCGGGCGAACATCGGCAGCAGCACGTTGAACGCCAGCACCAGCGCCGCCACCGCCAGTCCCAGCATCGGCGCGTGCAGATACTGGAACGAAGCCCAGGCACCGCCCGCGAGCAGGCCGTTGAGGATCAGCGCATCGCGGGCTTCACGCATCGACAGGACTTCCGTGCTGCGCGGCGATCATTCAGGCGGCGAGCAATTTTTCGATGTCCTTGGCGATCGCCGCCGGGGTGTCGATCGAGCCGTAGCGCTTCAGCACTTCGCCGTCCTTGCCGACCAGGAACTTGGTGAAGTTCCACTTGATCGCTTCCGAACCGAGGATGCCCTTCTCCTCGCTCTTCAGGAACTTGTAGAGCGGGTGCGCATCGTCGCCATTGACCTTGATCTTGGCGAACATCGGAAAGCTGACGTCGTAGGTCAGCGAGCAGAACTGCTGGATTTCCTGCTCGTCGCCCGGCTCCTGATGGCCGAACTGGTCGCAGGGAAAGCCGAGGATCTCGACGCCCTTGTCCTTGAGCTTGCGGTAGCTCTCTTCGAGGCCCTTGTACTGCGGCGTGAAACCGCACTTGGAGGCGACGTTGACGATCAGCAGGACCTTGCCCTTGTAGGCATCGAGCTTGACCGACTTGCCGTCGATGGTGGTGGCGCTGAAGTCGTAGATCGTGGACATCGCATTCTCCGGAACGGGTGGTTCAACGAAAGCGGGCCGACTGTTGGTCGGCCCGCCGGTCCATCAAGGTTCAGCCCAAGGCCGACTCAGAAATTCGCCGCATCCAGCGCCATCAGCTCGCTGGCCGGCTGGCGCACGTTGGCGCATAGCGACATCACCTGCGGCAGCATGCGGGCCGCGAAGAACTGCGCGGTGTTGAGCTTCTGGGCCTTGAAGATCTCGTCGTTGCAGTTGATCGCCGCCTTGGCCATGCGCAGCCAGTTGTAGCCGAGGTAGGTCAGCGAGAACGCGCGCTGGAAATCGACGGCGCCGAAGCCGGCATCGTTCGGGTTGGTCTTGAACGATTCCTGCAGCCAGGCGGTGGTCTTTTCCAGTTCGTCGACGGCTTCGCGCAGCGGCTTGGCGATGAAGCCGAGCGGCGCGTCGCCGGTCGATTCCGAGCGCACCTTGGCGAAGAAGCGCGCCGGCAGGCGGCCGTTGTCGATCATCAGCTTGCGGCGCACCAGATCCATCGCCTGGATGCCGTTGGTGCCTTCGTAGAGGCACAGGATCTTGGCGTCGCGCATGATCTGCTCGACACCGTGCTCGCGGATGAAGCCATGGCCGCCGTAGACCTGGATCGCCAGGCTGCCGAGGTCGACGGCCGAATCGGTGCAGAAGCTCTTGACCAGCGGCGTGTTCAGCTCGACCCAGTCGTTGGCTTCCTCGCGGACCGCAGGGTCCGGATGGTGATGCGAGATGTCGACGTACATGCCGGTCTCGTAGGCCAGCACGCGGGCGCCTTCGGTGGTCGCCCGCATGGTCAGCAGCATCCGGCGCACGTCCGGGTGGTCGATGATCGTGGCGCCGCCGTTGAAGGCCTTGCCCTGCTTGCGGTCCTTGGCGTAGGCGATGGCGTTCTGGGTCGCCAGCTCGCACAGGCCGAGGCCCTGCATGCCGACCAGGATGCGCGCCAGGTTCATCATCACGAACATGTTCTGGATGCCGGTATTCGGCGCGCCGACCAGCCAGCCCTTGGCACCCTCGAACTGCAGCGCGCAGGTGCAGGAACCGTGGATGCCCATCTTGTGTTCGATGGACATGCAGCGGACCTTGTTGCGCGCGCCGATCGAGCCATCGGCGTTGACCAGGAACTTCGGCACCACGAAGGTCGTCAGGCCCTTGACGCCGGCCGGGCCGCCTTCGATGCGGGCCAGCACGAAGTGCACGATGTTGTCGGCCATCGTGTGCTCGCCCGAGGTGATGAAGATCTTGCCGCCCTCGAGCGAGTAGCTGCCGTCGTCGTTCGGGATCGCCTTGGTCTTGATCGACGCCAGGTCGGTGCCGGCCTGCGGCTCGGTGATGCACATGGTGCCGGTCCACTCGCCGGTGGCGAGCTTCGGTAGGTAGGTCTGCTTCACTTCGTCGGAGCCGGCCGAGAGGATGCCCTCGAAGCAGCCGACGGTCAGGCCCGGATAGAGCGCGAAGGCGACGTCAGCCGAGCACAGCATCTCGTCGATGACCTTGCCGAGCGTATACGGCAGGCCGGCGCCACCCCACTCGGCCGGGTTGGAGATGCCGACCCAGCCGGCTTCCTGGTACTGCTTGTAGGCTTCCTTGAAGCCCTTCGGCACCGTCACTTCGCCATTGCTGAGTTTGCAGCCTTCGGCGTCGCCGGGCGCGTTCAGTGGCGCGACTTGATCCTGAATGAGCTTGGCCGCTTCCTCGATCAGGCCGTTCAGCGTGTCTGGCGTGGCATCGGCCAGCGCCGGTATCACGGCCAGAGAGCCGACGTTCAGCACGTCGTTGAGGACAAACTGGATTTCGCGCACGGGCGCAGCGTAGGTCGCCATGATCGAGCAACTCCATTAAGAGAGTGAAGGGTTTATCGAAGCCACCTCGGCGGCGCCAAAAACGCGCGGAAGTGGCCTGGATAAACACTCGTTCGACGGGAAAAAGGTTAACACGGGTGTCGTCGTTGCCGCGCCGCCACTGTGTCAGACAGGGGACAGCACCTGGTTCACGGCTGGCGGCAGTCGCACCGTTGTCGGAAGACCGCCGCCAGCCATCGGTGTCTGCTCAGAGCGGTGCTGGCGCGGCCTCGGCGGCGTTGGCCGGCACGGCCGGGTAGCTGACGAAGCGCAGTTCGAAACCCGCGGTCCGCGCGGCGGCGCCGATGTCGGAGCGGTGGCTGTCCGGGCCGACATAGATCAGCACCAGCGGCTTCAGGTCGTCGGCCTGGTGGGCGGCTAGGGCGGCCAGCAGGGTGCGGCGGTTGCGCTCCGGGTCCGGGCCGGCGACGCCGAGATAATCGTGTTCCTGCGCAGCCTGGATCAGCTTGCCGCCGAGTTCGGCGACGTCGACCGCTTCCGGCACCTCGTCGATCATCGCGAAGAAGTAGAAGCTGTCGAGCTCAGCGGGCACCTGGGTGCCGGCCAGGCGCATCGCGGTGTCGAGGTTGAAGTCGGCATTGACCGGTTCGCCGGCTTCCGGCTCGGTGGGCAGGGACGCAGCGGCAATTGCCGTGGCGGCGGCCAGCGCGGCCTGCTGCTCGGCGGCCGGGTCCGGTGCGCGATAGCCGACGGCCAGCGCGGCGCCGATGCCGGCGCAGATCAGCAGCGCGGTGATCAGGTCTCGGCGCGGAGCGGGGCTGGAAGCAGAGGCGGAAGCGGTCATCGGCGCGGCTCGGGCGGAGGTGGTCAGGGATGCAAAGCCTAGCATCGTCGGCGTCGCAGTCCCCGTCGGCGTGCGCCGCAGCCGAGGTGGCGGGCCGGAAAGCGGGGCAAGGCCCTGTGGCATAATCCAGGCCCTTTTCGTATCAACACCCAAGGATTCCGACGTGCTGGAATTGCTCGATCTGCTGATCCCGGTTGCCCACGCCCAGGCCACCGCCGCTCCGAAGGCTCCAGGCCTGCTGGAAGCCACCTGGCCCCTGCTGGTGCTGCTGCCGCTGTTCTATTTCATGCTGATCCGGCCGCAGATGAAGCGCGCCAAGGAATCGAAGGAAATGCTCGGCCAGCTCGCCAAGGGCGATGAAGTGGTCACCAGCGGCGGCCTCACCGGCCGTATCCATGCCATTGGCGAGAACTACCTGACGGTGGAAATCGCCGACAAGGTCGAGGTCAAGATCCAGAAGTCCGCGGTCACCAGCGTGCTGCCCAAGGGTACGCTGAAGAACCTGTAATCTCGCCCGCCGCGCTGCCTGCGGCCTATGGCCGGGCGGCAATCGCGGCTGCACTGAAGTAGCCGGCGCCCAGCGCCGGCGCATCCCCGCCCGACGAACGCCGCCATGCATCAGTACCCCTTCTGGAAGCCTGTGACGCTGGTCATCGTCACCTTGCTCGGCTTGCTGTACGCGCTGCCGAACATCTACGGCGAGGACCCGGCCGTGCAGATCAGCACGACCTCGGGTGATCCGGTGCCGGCCGATTTCGGTGACCGCATCACCAAGGTGCTGGAAGCCGAACAGCTGACGGATCGCGGATCGCGGCTCGAAGGCAGCCAGTGGGTGGTCCGTTTCGCAAGCCCCGAGCAGCAGCTGAAGGCGGTCGACGCGATCAAGCGCGATCTCGAAGGCCAGGGCTATGTGTCGGCGCTGAACCTCGCGTCGAAGACGCCGAAGTGGCTGGCCGCACTCGGCGGCAAGCCGATGGCGCTGGGCCTCGATCTCCGCGGCGGCGTCCACTTCCTGCTCCAGGTCGCGGTCGAAGACGTGCGCAAGGCCGCCGTCGAGCGCCTGATCAACGATGTGCCGAAGTTCCTGCGCGACAAGGACCTCCGCTACTCCGGCCGCCGCAAGGCCGGCGAAGCGATCGTCATCGAGTTTGCCGACGCCGAGCGCCTGGAAAAGGCCCGCACCGCGATCGCCCGCGAGTACCGCGAGCTGAGCCTGTCGATGCCGCCGGATGCCGCCGTGCCGTCGCTGTCGGTGAGCCTGTCGGAAGTCGAGGCCAAGCGCCTGATCGACGATGCCGTGCAGAAGAACCTGATCACCCTGCGCAATCGCGTCAACCAGTTCGGCGTCGCCGAGCCGATCGTCCAGCGCCAGGGCGCCGATCGCATCGTCGTCCAGCTGCCAGGCGTCCAGGACCCGACCCGGGTCAAGGAACTGCTCGGCGCCACGGCGACTCTCGAATACCGCGCCGTCGACGAGAATGCCGATGCCGCCGGTGCCGCCGCCAGCGGCGTGATCCCGGCCGGCGACGAACTGTTCTACCAGCGCGGCACCCGCCGGCCGTTCCTGCTCAAGCGCGAAACCATCGCCAGCGGTGCGGAGCTGACCAGCGCCACACCGACCGTCGACCAGGAATCCGGCACTCCGGCGGTCAGCGTCAAGCTCGACGGCAGCGGCGCCAAGAAGATGCTCGATTTCACTTCGAAGAACGTCGGCAAGCTGATGGCCGTGGTCTACAAGGAAACCGAGATCAAGACCACCTACAACGCCCGCGGCGAAGCGATCCGCGAACGCCGCGACGTCCAGGAAGTGATCTCCGCCGCGACCATCCGCGGCGTCTTCGGCGCCCAGTTCCAGACCACCGGCCTGTCGAGCCGCGAAGCCCGCGACCTCGCCGACCTGCTGAAGGCCGGCGCCCTGGTGGCGCCGATCGAGATCATCGAAGAACGCACCATCGGCCCGAGTCTCGGTGCCGACAACATCCGTCGCGGCATGTCTGCAGCGCTGCTGGGCCTCGGCCTGGTGATGGTGTTCATGGTCGTCTACTACCGCGTGTTCGGCCTGTTCGCGATCGCTGCACTGACCGTCAACCTGCTGCTGCTGACCGCCGTGCTGTCGCTGTTCCAGGCCACGCTGACGATGCCCGGCATCGCCGGCATCGTGTTGCACATGGGCATCGCCGTCGACGCCAACGTGCTGATCTACGAGCGCATCCGCGAGGAACTGCGCGCGGGCTTGAGGCCGCATCAGGCAATCGACGCCGGCTACGACCGCGCCTTCCTGACCATCGCCGATGCCAACGTCACCGTGCTGATCGGCACGCTGATCCTGTTCTTCCTCGGCGCCGGTGCGCTGAAGGGCTTCGCGATCACGCTGGCCATCGGCATCGTTACCTCGCAGTTCACTGCGATCGTCGGCTCGCGCACGCTGGCCCACTGGGTGTTCGGCAAGCGCCAGAACATGAAAGACCTGCCGATCTGGTAAGGAAATCGAATCATGAAAATTTTTGCCAATGTCCCGCGCATCGATTTCATGCGCCAGCGCAAGGTCGGCCTTGCTGTCTCGGCGCTGCTCACGACGGTGTCGATCCTGCTGGTCATCTTCCGCGGCCTGAACTTCGGCATCGACTTCACTGGCGGTGTACTGGTCGAAGTGCAGTTCCCGCAGTCGGTGCAGCTGGAAAAGGTCCGGGAGGATCTCGCCAAGGGCGGCTACGAGCACGGCATCGTCCAGTACTTCGGCGGTTCCTCCACCGTGCTGATCCGCCTGCCGCCGAATCAGGAAACCTCGGCGAACCTGAGCACCAAGGTGCTCGCCGCGGTCGGCGCGGGTGCCAGCAGCGATGCTGGAGGCGTGCAGCTGCGCCGCGTCGAATTCGTCGGCCCGCAGGTCGGCGAGGAGCTGAGCGAGAAGGGCTCGATCGCGATGCTGGTCGCCTTCGGCCTGATCGCTGCGTTCATCGCCTTCCGCTTCGAGTGGAAGTTCGCGATCGGCGCGATCGCAGCACTCGTTCACGACGCGGTGATGGTGCTCGGCTTCCTGTCGGCATTCTGGGTCGAGTTCGACCTGACCACCTTGGCGGCGATCCTGGCGCTGATCGGCTACTCGAACAACGAAACCATCGTCATCTTCGACCGTGTCCGCGAAAACCTGATCCGTACTCGGAAGGCGACGGTGTTTGAAGTGGTGAACCTGTCGGTCAACCAGACCTTGCTGCGCTCGATCATCACCCACGTCACCACCCTGCTGGTCTGCGTCGCGCTGTTCGCGCTGGGCGGCTCGACGGTGCACAGCTTCTCGGTGTCGATGATCGTCGGCGTGATCGTCGCCACCTACTCGTCGATCTACGTGTCCACCGGCCTCGCCGTGGCGCTCGGCGTGAAGCGCGACGACCTGCTGCCGCCGGAAGAGAAGGACGAGCTGATCAAGGCGGAAAAGATCGCCAAGCAGGAGAACGATGGCGCGGTGGTCTGAGCGCTGAGCGGTTCCCGGCAACAAAAAAGCGGCCCCGGAGCGATCCGGGCCGCTTTTTTGTTGGCTGCTCGGCTCAGGCTTTGCGCGTGAAACCGACCAGTACCAGCCCGCCGCCGATCACCAGCGCCAGGATGCCGGCCCACTGCGGCACGGTCTTGTCGTGCTTGACCTCGGCCTTTAGGTCGCCGATCTGCGCCAGCGTGCTGGTCTTCTCGTACTCGAACTTGCCCAGCAGTGCGGCGACGCCGATGGCGGCGACCACCAAGCCTGCAATGATGATTCCGTAGCGCATCGATCGACTCCTTGTTGAGGCGAGAGAGCCGGAACGGCTGCCTCGTGGAGCGAAGACTCCACGGTGTTTATACGCGCAACGGGGCTGGGGGCGTCGAGTCGCTTGCCACCTTCACTCCACCGGTACGATCGGCCGGGCGACGCCGCGCAGCGCTTCGCTGAGCTGGGCGTGCAGCTTGTGCGGCGCAGCCAGGATGTGGCCGGTGCTCATCACCTCGCCGCGCGGGTCGTAAAGCTCGGTGACCGTGCCGCCGGCTTCCTGTACCAAAACAATTCCGGCGGCCATGTCCCAGGGCTTGAGGCCGAGTTCGAAGTAGCCGTCGAGACGGCCGGCGGCGACATAGGCCAGATCCAGCGCCGCCGAGCCGGCGCGGCGGATGCCGGCCGAGTTGCCGGCGATGGTCTTCAGCATCGGCAGATAGGCTTCGAGCAGGTTCGGATCGATCGGGATGCCGGTGCCGATCAGCGCGCTGTCCAGTTCCTTGGCGGTGCTGCCGCGGATCTTGCGGTTGTTGAGGGTCGCGCCGGAGCCGCGGGTGGCGCAGTACAGGTCCTGGGTCGAGGGCGCGTAGATCACCCCGTGCTCGAGCTTGCCACGCACCTGGATGCCGATCGACACCGCGAAGTGCGGCAGGCCGTGCAGGAAGTTGGTGGTGCCGTCGAGCGGATCGATGATCCAGACCACGTCGTTCTTGCCGCTGGCACCGCCTTCCTCGCCGAGCACCGCGTGGTCCGGGTAGGCCTTGCGGATCACCTTGATGATCTCTGCCTCGGCGCTGCGGTCGACCTGGGTGACAAAATCATTCCGCCCCTTGCTTTCGATGGTCAGCTGGTCGACGCGGTCGAGGCTGCGGCTGATGAAATTGCCGGCGGTACGAGCGGCGCTGACGGCGATGTTGACGAGCGGATGCATGCAGACGAGGTCCAGTGAACGACGGCCGGACGCCGGAAACTGGCGCCCGCGCGACCAAAGCCGGAAACTTCCGGCTTTGCCGTCGATGAATCAAGAAGTGGAACTATTATCCCGCATCCGCGTTGTGCTCGTTGCCACCCGCCATCCCGGCAATATCGGTTCGGCCGCCCGCGCCATGCGCAACATGGGCCTGAGCGATCTCGCCCTGGTCGAACCGCACCGCTTCCCCGACCCCGAAGCGACCGCGCTGGCCAGCGGCGCCGACAGCATCCTCGAAGGCGCGACCATCTACGCGACCCTGGCCGACGCGGTCGCCGACTGCGAGCACGTGATCGCCACCACGGCGCGGGTGCGCTACGTGTCGATCCCGTTTTCCGAGCCGCGCGAGTGCGTGGCGCGGCTGGCCGCCGGTGAGCATCCGGGCAAGATCGCGATCGTCTTCGGACGCGAGCGGATCGGCCTGACCAACGAGGAACTCGACCACTGCCGGGAAGCGGTGGCGATCCCGACGGATCCCGAATTCGGCTCGATGAACCTTGCGGCGGCGGTGCAGATCATGGCCTACGAGCTGCGCCTAGCCGCAGGTGCCAAGCTGCCCGAACTGCCCGAGCATCAGCCGGTGCCACAGGGGCAGATGGAGCATTTCTTCGGCCATCTGGAGAAGGTGCTGATCGCGACGACGTTCATCGACCCGGCGGCGCCGCGCTTCATCATGCGGCGCATGCGCCGGATGTTCGGCCGCGCGGCACCAGACTCGCACGAGATCAACATCCTGCGCGGCATCCTGACTTCGGTCGAGGAGGCGCTGGGCTTGAAGCCGACCACCAAGACCTTTCCGAACCTGCCCGGCAGGGCCGTCGTGGAGAACGATGAACCATGAGCGGCGTGCCGACGCTCGACATCCGCCGCTGGGATGACGATCGTGCGGCCTTCGTCGCCGAACTGGGCGCGGTCTATCGCGAGTACGGCTTCTGCTGCATCAGCGGCCACGGCATTCCGCCCGCGCTGATCGAGGCCGCCTACGATGCGTTCAAGGCCGTGTTCGCCCTGTCGGACCTGGCCAAGCGCCAGTATCTCGCGGGCCCCGGCGGCACCCGCGGGCTGACGCCGCTGAGGATCGAGACCGCGAAGGGGGCCGCTCATCCCGACCTCAAGGAGTTCTGGCACATCGGTCGCGAACTGCCGCCCGCCTCGCAGTACGCGGCGGTGATGGCGCCGAACCTCTGGCCGGCCGAGGTGCCGGGCTTCCGCGCCGCCGGGCTGGCGCTGTATCAGGCGCTGGAAGCGCTGGGCGGTCGCGTGCTGGCTGCGCTGGCGCTGCACCTCGGCCTCGACGAGCGCTGGTTCGACGACAAGATCGCGCACGGCAATTCGATCCTGCGGGCGCTGCACTATCCGCCGATCAAAGACGATGATGTGCCCAACGAGCGCGCCGGCGCCCACGAGGACATCAACCTGATCACCCTGCTGGTCGGCGCCAGTGACAGCGGCCTGGAAGTGTTGAGCCGCCGCGGCGACTGGCTGCCGGTCACCGCCGAGGGCGACGCCATCGTCGTCAACATCGGCGACATGCTGCAGCGCCTGACGAACCATGCGTACCCGTCGACGACCCACCGGGTGGTCAATCCGAAAGCTGATGCTGCGCACCGGGCGCGCTACTCGATGCCGTTCTTCCTGCACCCGAATCCAGATTTTCTGATCGAGGTGCTGCCGGGCTGTATCACGCCGGAGCGGCCCAACCGCTATCCCGAGCCGATCACCGCCAACGACTATCTCTGGCAGCGGTTGCGCGAGATCAAGCTGGGCTGAAGCCGGCACTTCGCCCTGCGGCGGTAAACTGCCGGTCATGGCGATCTACTTCGACTACAACGCGACGACCCCGGTCGATCCCAGGGTGCTGGACGCGATGCTGCCGTACCTGAGCGGCCCCTATGGCAACGCCTCCAGCGTGCACCGCTACGGCCGCGCGGCCAGCGACGCGATCGAAGCGGCGCGGGTTCAGGTCGCGGCACTCGCCGGCGCGGAAGCCTCGGAACTGACCTTCACCAGCGGCGCCACCGAGTCGAACAACCTGGCGATCAAGGGCCTGACCGAAAACCGCAAACCCACGCGGGTGCTCTACGGCGCGACCGAACACCCGGCGGTGCTCGAAGCGGCGGAATCGCTGGTCGCCCACGGCTGGGGCGTGGAAACCATCGCCGTCGACCGCGCCGGCATCGTCGACTGGCCGTCCTTCGAGTCCCAGCTGGCGCGCGGCCCGCTGCGGCTTGCGGCCCTGATGATCGCCAACAACGAGACCGGTGTGATTCAGGACACTGCGCGCGCGGCGCAACTGGTCCACGCCAGCGGCGCGCTGCTGCATGTCGACGCCGTGCAGGCTGGCGGCAAGCTGGCCTTCGGCTTCAAGGAATCCGGTGCCGACCTGATGAGCCTGTCGGCGCACAAGCTGTACGGGCCGAAAGGTATCGGCGCGCTGCTGGTGAAATCGCATGTCGAACTGGCGATCCAGCTGCACGGCGGAGGCCAGGAGCGCGGTCTGCGGGGTGGTACCGAAAACCTGCCGGCGATCGTCGGTTTCGGAGTCGCCGCCGAACTGGCGATTGCCGAGCGCGAACAGCGCATCGGCCGCTGGATCGCACTCAAGGCCCGCCTCGAAGCCGGCCTGCGGGCGATGTCCGGCATCACGATCTTCGGTGACGGAAGTCCGCGCCTGTCGAACACCGTGCAGTTCGGCGTGCAGGGCTGGGAAGGCGAAGCGCTGCTGATGGCGCTGGATCGCAAGGGCATCGCGGTATCGAGCGGCTCGGCCTGCGCCGCGGGAACCGGCGAGCCCAGCCATGTGCTGATCGGCATGGGCTGGGAGCGCGACATTGCCTTCTCGGCGATCCGGGTCAGCCTCGGGCTGGCCAGTACCGACGCCGAGATCGACCGCTTCCTGGTCGTGCTGGCCGAACTGCGCCGGCAGGCGGTGGCGGCATGATCTACCTCGACTACGCTGCGACCACGCCGATCGCGCCCGAGGTGTTCGAGGCGATGCTGCCTTACCTGCGTCCCGACGGCGTACACGGCAATCCGTCGTCGACGCACGGCCCAGGCTTCGCCGCGCGGGCAGCGGTCGAGCAGGCGAGGGCACAAGTGGCTGAGCTGATCGGTGCCGAGCCGGCCGAAATCATCTGGACCTCGGGTGCCACCGAAGCGAACAACCTGGCGATCAAGGGCGCGCTGGAGTTTCGCGGCTTCCCGAAGAACGGCCGCGCGGTGCATATCGTCACTTCGAAGACCGAACACAAGTGCGTGCTCGATACCTGCCGCCATCTGGAAACCCTGGGCGCGCGGGTCAGCTACCTGAAACCGGACGGCCCGGGCGGCACGGTGACGCCGGACGCGGTGCTCGCAGCGATCACCCCGGATACCGCGCTGGTATCGCTGATGTGGGTCAACAACGAGATCGGCGCGGTCAACGACATCGCCCGCCTGGCGCCGCTGCTGCGCGCCCGCGGCGTGATGCTGCATGTCGATGCCGCCCAGGCGGCCGGCAAGCTGGCGATCGACCTGCGCACGCTGCCGGTCGATCTGCTCAGCCTGTCGGCGCACAAGCTGTACGGCCCGAAAGGCGTCGGCGCGCTGTTCGTGCGCCGCCGGCCGCGCGCCCGTCTCAGCCCGCAGCTGCACGGCGGCGGCCACGAGCAGGGCATGCGCTCCGGGACGCTGGCGACCCATCAGGTGGTCGGCATGGGCGCGGCCTGCCAGCTCGCCGCCGAGCGGCTGGTGGCCGATGCGGAGCAGTTCAGTGCGCTGCGCGAAGCCTTGTGGTCGCGCCTGAAGACGATCCCCGGCGTGCTCCGTAACGGTCCCGACGGCAGCACCGGGCAGCCGGCCGCGCCCCACCTGCTGAACCTGAGCTTCCCGGGTGTCGAAGGCGAGGCGTTGCGGGCCTCGCTGCCCGGGCTGGCAGTGTCGAGCGGCTCGGCCTGTTCCTCGGCGACCGCCGAGCCGTCCTATGTGCTGCGCGCACTCGGCCGCGACGACGAAACCGCGAACGCGTCCCTGCGCTTCTCGTTCGGCCGGACGACGACGCTCGTCGATATCGAACAGGCCGCAGCTGCAGTGATTGCCCAGGTCGCGCGGCTGCGGGCGCTGTCGCCCTTGCAGCCGGAAGCGCCGATCGCGAACCCGCCGGACGTCGCGGCCGGCAATCCCTACGGCTATGGCGCGGCGATCTGGCGCCTGTTCCGCGAAACTCCGAACGCGGGCGGTTTCTCGGCCGCAATGCCTGACGTAGTCGTGGCCGACGCCGGCACGCCGGCGGCGCGCTCGGTCTTGCAACTGGCGCTGCGCTTCGACGGCGAGCAGGTCGCAGAAGCTCGTTTCCGCGCCTACGGCTGCCCGACGACGATTGCCGTCGGCGCTTGGCTGGCCGCTTGGGCCGAAGGCCGGAAAGACGCCGATCTGGCCGGGATGAAAGCCTTGGCGATCCGCGAAGCGCTTGAAATTCCGGAAGATCGCGCACACTGTGCATTGCTCGGGGAGGATGCGCTGCGCGCAGTCCTCGCCCGTCACAAGGAAGAAATGGCATGAGCATCGTCCTGACCGAAACGGCGGCAAAACGTATCCAGTCCCAGCTTGCCAAGCGCGGCAAGGGCTACGGCCTGCGCATCGGCGTCAAGAAGTCCGGCTGTTCCGGCTACGCCTATGTGCTCGACTACGCCGATGCCCCCAGCGAGGCCGACGAAGTGTTCGACGCCCACGGCGCCAAGGTCGTGGTCGCCAGGGAGCACCTGTCCTTCCTCGACGGCCTGACCCTCGATTTCCAGCGCGACGGCCTCAATGAGGCGTTCAAGTTCAAGAATCCGAACGTCACCGGCGAGTGCGGCTGCGGCGAAAGCTTCGCCGTCAGCTGAAGCCCTGCGCCGGGTCCCGCCCGGCTGCCTGAACGCTTGCTGCGCCGCGGCAGATTGCCGCTGCTCGCGGTAAACCGTTAACATTCCGCGTTTTTCCGCCCTCGGACGATCCGTGGGCGACTTCTTCACCAACACATGGAACATCATCATGGCGGTTGAACGCACCCTTTCGATCATCAAGCCCGACGCCGTTGCCAAGAACGTCATCGGTGGCATCTATTCGCGTTTCGAGGCCGCTGGCCTGCGCATCGTCGCCGCCCGCATGGAGCACATGACGCGCGAAGAAGCCGAAGGTTTCTACGCCGTGCACAGCGCCCGTCCGTTCTTCAAGGATCTGGTCAGCTTCATGATTTCCGGCCCGGTCATCATCCAGGTGCTGGAAGGCGAGGACGCGGTCGCCAAGCACCGCGACATCATGGGTGCCACCGATCCGAAGAAGGCCGCTCCGGGCACGATCCGTGCGGACTTCGCTGACTCGATCGACGAGAACGCGGTTCACGGTTCGGACAGCCTGGAAAATGCTGCTCGCGAAATCAGCTATTTCTTCCGCATCACCGAACTGGCGCCGCGTACGCGCTGAGCCGCGCAGCGGCAGGAGTGGGGCGTGACCGGTGAGGTAAGCAGCAAGACAGTGGACCAGGCGGCGACTGCGGATACGCAGGCGCCGTTACTGGCTCCGGTTGCGCCTGTTCTCCCGAGCGCCCACTCGCGCGTCAACCTGTTCGGGCTCGATCGCGCGGCATTGCGCGAGCAGTTCGAGAAGATGGGCGAAGCTGGATTCCGTGCCGATCAGGTCATGCTGTGGATCTATCGGCGCGGCGTCTCGGACTTCGAGCAGATGAGCAACATCGGCAAGGCGCTGCGTGTGCGCCTGGCCACCCATTTCGTCATCCGTCCGCCTGAACTGGTCACCGAGCAGGTCTCGGTCGACGGCACCCGCAAGTGGGTGCTGAAGTTGGAGCAGGCGGAAGGCAAGCCGGTCACGATGATCGAGACCGTCTACATCCCCGAAGCCAATCGCGGCACCTTGTGCATCTCCTCGCAGGCCGGCTGCGCGATGGATTGCTCGTTCTGCTCGACCGCCCAGGGCGGCTTCTCGCGGAACATGAGTACCGCCGAAATCGTTGCCCAGGTCTGGTTCGCCGGGAAAACGCTCGGTGGGGATTTCCAGAACGAACGCGTCATTTCCAACGTCGTGTTCATGGGCATGGGCGAGCCGCTCGCCAACTACAACAACGTACTGCCGGCGATCCGCATCCTGCTCGACGACTTCGGTTTCGGGCTGTCGAAACGCCGGGTCACGGTGTCGACCTCGGGCCTGGTGCCGTTCATCGACCGCCTCGCCGGCGATGTCGACACCGCGCTGGCGATCTCGCTGCACGCGGCCAACGACAAGCTGCGCGACCAACTGGTGCCGATCAACAAGAAGTACCCGATCGCCGAGTTGATGGACGCCTGCAAGCGCTATCTCGCCGGCAAGGACCGCAAGGCCCACATCATCTACGAGTACGTGATGCTCGATGGCGTCAACGACCAGCCCGAGCACGCGCGCGAACTGGCCAAGCTGCTCAACAGCCAGGGCCAGGCGGCGAAGGTCAACCTGATTCCGTTCAATCCGTTTCCGGAAGCCCGCTACAAGCGCTCGACGCCGGAAGCGATCGCTCGCTTCGCGGAAATCCTGCGCGCCAAGGGCCTGCTGACGATGACCCGCCGCACCCGCGGCGACGACATCGATGCGGCCTGCGGGCAGCTCGTCGGCAAGGTCCAGTCGAAGCAGAAGAAGCGGCTTGGCGACATTCCGGTGCGTGTGCAATGAGCAGCCCGCAGGCACTGCGCCCGACTCGCCTTGCTCGCATCTCCACGACGTTCGTCGTGGAGCCACTGCTCGGTGGCTCGCGGGCTTCCTGCGGGCAGTTCGTCGGCAAGGTGCAGTCGAAGCAGAAGAAGCGGCTTGGCGACATACCGGTGCGCGTGCAATGAGCTTGGCTGCACGCGGCTTGCTGCTCGTTCTGATCACCATTGCGATCAGCGGCTGCGTCACCGAAACCACCGGTGGCCTGCGGCCGCAGTCGCCGCCGGACCTGATCGAAGCGGCGCGGATCAACACCCAGCTGGGCAGCGATTACGCGCGCCAGGGCCGCTTCGATATCGCCGAGGAAAAGCTGCGCAAGGCGATCGACCAGAACGAGCGCTACGCGCCGGCACACACCACGCTCGCCTACGTGCTGACTCAGACCGGCGACCGCGAGAACGCCGAGCGCGAGTACCGCCGCTCGCTGGCGCTGGCGCCGGATGACGCCGGCACTCACAACAACTTCGGCGTCTTCCTGTGCGGCGAAGGCAAGTACACCGAGGCCGACAAGGCCTTCCACATCGCGCTGGCCAACCGCAACTATTCGACGCCGGAAGCGGCCTGGACCAACGCCGGCGTCTGCCAGATGAAGGCCGGTAAGACGGCCGCGGCCGCGGACAGTTTCCGCGAGGCGCTGAAGCTGAATCCGGAGTTCGCCGATGCGCTGGCGCAGATCGCCGTCGTCACCTATCGCCAAGGTGACTGGCTGCGCACCCGCGCCTTCGTGCAGCGTTACGAGAAGGTTGGTGGCCGCACGCCGGAGATGCTGCTGATCGCGGCCAACACCGAACGCCGGCTCGGCGACAAGAAGTCGGCTCATGCTTACGAGCAGACCCTGCTGCGCGAGTTCCCCGAATCCGACCAGGCTGTGCAACTACTGAAGAATCCGCCTGCCCCATGAACCCCGATCCCATTTCCCCGTCCCTGCGCGTGGCTACCGAAACCGACAATGGGCTGCGCGATGTCGCGCCAGCTGCCGTGACTTCCGCCGCCGGCCCTGGCCGGATGGTCCGTGCCGCGCGCGAGCGCGCCAAGCTCAGCATCGAGGAGCTGGCAACGCAGACGCGTTTGACCCGGGCCGTGCTCGAAGCGCTGGAGAGCGAGGATTTCTCCACGTTGAACGAAGCGGTCTACGTGCGTGGCTACTACCGCAAGTGCGCCAAGGTGCTGAAGCTGTCCGAGGCCGAACTGATCGGCGCCTACGACAAGCTGCTGGGCCCGAAGGCGCCGCCGATGCCGACCAAGATGCTGCTCGGCAACAGCGGTTCGACGATGGGCTCGATGGGGCGTCGCAGCAGCGGGCCGAGCCTGCAGCTGGTGCTGGTGGTCGCGCTGGCGATCGGTGTCGGCATCTGGTTCGCGACGCACGATGCCGGGCGGCTGATGGCGCCGGTCGTCGTCGAGCCGGCCGCTGCGCCGCCGCCGGCCGCGCCGGCTGCCGCGCCAGGCGCCGCGCCGGCTGCCAGCACCGGTCTGGAAGCGCAGCCGGCGCTGCCGGCCAGCGAGTTCGCCGCCCCGGTGCCGGTGCTCAAGGAAGCGACCGAGCTCGGCACCGCGTCGGCCGTGGCGCCGGCCGCCCAGGCCGGTGAAGCGCAGCCGTCGGCGGTGGTCGCCGCGCCGGCCGTGTCCGCTGCGGCCGGCGCGCTGATCATGGATTTCCGTTCCAATTCCTGGGTCCGCATCGAGGATGCCGACGGCCGTCTGCTGCTATCCGGCACCGTGCATGCCGGCGACCATCAGGTGCTCCGTGGCCGGACGCCGTACTCGCTGTTCATCGGCTATGCGCCGGGCGTGACTATCGAGTTCGATGGCAAGCCCTTCGACCTGGCACCGCACATCCGCCAGAACGCCACGGTGCGGATCAGCCTGCCTTACGTGGCGCCGGCGACTCCGGAAGCGACGCCGCCGCCGGAGCCGTCTCCGCGCTGAGGCCGCCCCCGCTGCGCACTACTTTCTCTCGTTCCGGCGCGGCGCCGAAGCGCTGCCGGACCACCAAAAACCAGTCATGAAGATTCAATCCGTACGCGGCATGAACGATGTCCTGCCGGCCGATTCCGCGGCCTGGCAGCATGTCCATGCGGTCGCAGCCCAAGTGTTCGCCGCTTACGGCTACGGCGAACTGCGCCTGCCGGTGGTCGAGCGCACCGAGCTGTTCAAGCGCGCGGTCGGCGAAGTCACCGATGTCGTCGAGAAGGAGATGTACTCGTTCGAGGACCGCGGCGGCGAAGCCCTTAGCCTGCGTCCCGAGCTGACCGCCGGCGTGATCCGCGCCGGCATCGAGCACGGCATCCTGTTCAACCAGCAGCAGCGCATCTGGTGCACCGGGCCGGTGTTCCGCTACGAGCGGCCGCAGGCCGGCCGTTACCGGCAGTTCCATCAACTCGATGTCGAGGCTTTCGGCATCAACGGCCCGGATGCCGATGTCGAGATCATCGCCATCGCCGCCCAGCTGTGGAAGCGGCTGGGCATGAGCGGCTTCCGGCTCGAGATCAACACGCTGGGCACCTTGCCGTCGCGCGCCGCCCATCGCACGGCGCTGGTCGATTACCTGGTCCGGCACGAGGCCGGGCTCGACGAGGACGCCAGGCGCCGCCTGCACAGCAATCCGTTGCGGGTGCTCGATTCCAAGGTGCCGGCGACCCAGGCGATCGTCGCCGGCGCGCCGCAGCTGCTCGACTATCTCGACGAGGTGTCGATCGCCCACTTCGACGCGGTGAAGGCCGGGCTCGAAGCGCTGGGGATCGCCTACACGGTCAATCCGCGTCTGGTCAGAGGCCTCGACTACTACACGCACACGGTGTTCGAGTGGGTCACCGACCAGCTCGGCGCCCAGGGCACGGTCTGCGCCGGTGGCCGCTACGACGGCCTGGTCGAGCAGCTCGGCGGCCCGAAGACCACCGGCGTCGGCTTCGGCCTCGGCATCGAGCGCCTGATCCTGCTGATGGCCGTGCAGCAGGTGCCGGTGGTCTCCAACCAGGCCCAGGTCTACGTCTGCCGCTTTGGCGCGGCGGCCGAGCGCGAGGCGCTGATCCTGTCCGAAGCACTGCGCGATCAGTTCCCGAGCTTGCGTCTGGTGCTCAATGCCGGCGGCGGCGGGCTCAAGTCGCAGTTGAAGCGCGCCGACAACAGCGGCGCCCGCTACGCGCTGGTGATCGGCGACGACGAAGCGGCCGCGGGCACGGTTCAAGTAAAATCGCTGCGCGGTGAGGGCGAGGCCTTCACCTGTCCCCGAACGGAACTGGCTGCGGAACTCTCGCGCCGGCTCGCGCTCTGAAGCCGCGAGCCCCGTTCAACAAGCTCCAAACCTGATTCGAAGTGGTCCGAAGCGATTCGGATCTGATATCCGACGCGACGCTGACCCGAGACTGGAACGATGAGCACTCATTACGACGACGAAGCCCAAGTCGAAGACCTGCGCCGCTGGTGGAAGGACAACTGGCTGCCGCTGGCCGTCGGCCTTGGTCTCGGCCTCGCCGCGATCTTCGGCTGGGAGTACTACAACCGGCAGAAGGACCAGACCCGCGCCGCAGCCTCGCAGCTGTTCGAGGAAATGAAGACTGCGGTCAGCGGCAAGAAGTACGACGAGGCCGTGAAGATGGCGGATCGTCTGGTCAGCGATTACGACTCGACGCCCTACGCCGTCGCCGGCGCGATGAAGCTGGCGCAGGCGGCTGCCGACGACAGCAAGCTGGAAGATGCCCGCAGCCGCCTCGACTGGGCACTGGCCCATAGCGACGATGCGGCGCTGAAGTCGCTGATCAAGCTGCGCCTGGCGCGCGTCGTCTGGCAGCAGGGCAAGGCGCCGGATGCGCTGAAGCTGCTCGAAGGCGAGACCGGCAGCTTCGCCGTGCTCTACGGTGAACTGCGTGGCGACATCAAGCTCGCCGAAGGCGATCGCAGCGCCGCGCTCGTCGAGTACAACAAGGCCCTGACCACTCTTGGTGGCGAGGCCGCCGGCACGCCGAATGCGCCGATCGCCGAAGCGCTGCAGCGCAAGATCGACGACCTGGCCGACGTCGCGGCGGTGAAATCGTGAAGCCAACCCTTTCCGGCTCACTTCGCGGCGGCCTCGGCCTGCTGCTGATCGCGGCGTTGGCCGTGACGACCGCCTGCTCATCGAAGCCGAAGCTGCGCGAGCCGACCAAGCTGGTCGAGATCGCCAAGCCGGAGATCAAGGTCCAGGAAGTCTGGTCGCGCTCGGCCGGCAACGGCAGCGGCGGTTTCTATTCTGGCCTGCGCCTGGCGCTGGAGGCCGACGCGCTGTACGCCGCGGCGATCAACGGCGGCGTCTTCGCGCTCGACCCCAAGACCGGTGCCACGATCTGGCAGAGCCGTACCAAGTCGCGGGTGATCGCCGGTCCGACGGTCGCCGCCGACCTCGTCTATGTCGGCACGCTCGACGGCGACGTGATCGCGCTGAAGCGCGCCGACGGCAAGGAGGTCTGGCGTCATCGCCTGCTCAGCGAAGTCGCCGCCGCGCCGGTGGCCAGTGGCGATGTGGTGGTGGTGCGAACCGTCGATGGCCGGCAGTTCGGCCTGTCGGCGGCCGATGGTGCCCGGGTGTGGAACTTCGACCGCGCGGTCCCGAACCTGACTCTGCGCGGGCTTTCCAAGCCGCTGATCCTCGGCAACCGCGTCTACATCGGTCTCGACAGCGGCAAGCTGGTGGCGCTGAACCTCGCCGATGGCGTGCCAGCCTGGGAGCAGAACCTGTCGGTGCCGACCGGCCGCTCGGAACTCGAGCGCCTCACCGACGTCGACGCTGATCTGCTCGCCGCCGACAACGGCATCTACGCGGTCAGCTATGGCAACGACATCGCCCTGCTCGATCCGGTCAGCGGTGAAAGCCGCTGGCGCCGGAGCATCAAGAGCTACACCGGCATGAGCAACGATGCCAAGCACCTGTACGTGACCGACAACGATGGCCTGCTGTGGTCGCTGGACGCTGATTCCGGCGCCGTGATCTGGAAGCAGGAAGCGCTGAAGTTCCGGCGCCTGTCGCCGCCAGCGGTTTTCGGCCAGTACATCGTCGCCGCCGACTACAAGGGCTACATCCACTGGTTCGAGCCGGGCGATGGCCGCATCGTCGCGCGCAACAGTCTCGGTGGCCACGCGGTCACCGCAGCACCGGTCAGCGATGGCGAGCGCCTGTACCTGCTCAACACCGACGGCGACATCGCCGCCTACCGGATCGCGCCGGCGAAGTAGGCCGATCAGGCATCAATCTGTGCCCGGGCCCCAGCAAGCAGGGGGCCGGGCCGGGTCCGCCGCCTCACGACGTTTCCGGGGCGGCGGGCCGCAGTCCACGCCCCGGAAGCGTCTGTCAGCGCGCCGGGGCTTTTGTCGTCATGGCGTCGCCCGCGTAGGCTGGCCGCCGGTACCTCGTTTTCTCTGGTGGTAAGTGAATCATGAGCAGCATCCCCGAAGTGCCCCCCGTTGCCTCCCCCGAAGCTGCTGCGCCTGACGCAGAAGCGGCCAACATGCTGCCGGTCATCGCCCTCGTCGGCCGCCCCAATGTCGGCAAGTCGACGCTGTTCAACCGCTTCACCAACAGCCGCGATGCGCTGGTTGCCGACTATGCCGGCCTGACCCGTGACCGCCAGTACGGGCAGGGCACATTCGAGCGCAAGCGCTTCATCGTCGTCGATACCGGCGGCCTGATGCCAGAATCCGCCGACGCGCTGGCGCTGCTCGCCGAGCAGCAGGCGCGTATCGCCATCGAGGACGCCGACACCGTGCTGTTCCTGGTCGATGCCAAGGCCGGCCTGATGGCCTCGGACATCGAGATCGCCAATGTCCTGCGCAAGCTCGGCAAGCCGGTGCGCCTGCTGGCCAACAAGTCGGAAGGCATGACCAAGATGCTGGTCGCCGACTTCTACAAGCTGGGCCTCGGCGAGCCGACGGTGATCTCCGCCGAGTTCGGCGACGGCATCGGTGGCCTGCTGCGCGATCTGCTCGCCGATGCGCCGGTGATCACCGAAGAACCGGAATGGGACGACGGCACCATCCGGGTGGCGATCGTCGGCCGGCCGAACGCCGGCAAGTCCACGCTCGTCAATCGCCTGATCGGCGAGGACCGCGTGCTGTCCTCGGACCAGCCGGGCACCACCCGCGATTCGATCAGCGTCCCGTTCGAATGGGGCGGCCGCAAGTTCCAGCTGATCGACACCGCCGGCGTCCGCCGCAAGTCGCGGGTCACCGAAGTGATCGAGAAGTTCTCGATCGTGAAGACCCTGCAGGCCATCGACCGCGCCCACGTGGTGATCGCGATGGTCGACGCCCACGACGAGATCGGCACCCACGATGCGCGGATCATGGGCCTGGTCGCCCATCACGGCCGGGCGATGGTGCTGGCGGTCAACAAGTGGGATGGCCTCGACACCGACAAGCGCAAGTGGGTGCGCGACATGGTCGACTTCAAGCTGCCGTTCCTCGACTACGTGCCGGTCGATTTCGTCTCCGCGCTGCACGGCTCCGGCCTGCGCGAACTGATGGAACACGTGGTCGCCGGCTACGAAGCGACGACGCGGGAAATGGCGACGCCGGAACTCAATCGCGTGCTGATCGCCGCGGTCGAGAAGCACGCGCCGCACGCCATCCTCGGTCGCCGCATCAAGCTGCGCTACTGCCACCAGAGCGGCCGCAACCCGCCGGCGATCATGATTCACGGCAACCAGACCGACAAGCTCAAGGACAGCTACGTCAGCTATCTGGCGAACACCTTCCGCGAAGCCTTCAAGCTGCAGGGCGTGCCGCTGAAGCTGGAGTTCAAGACTGGCGACAACCCGTTCAAGAACAAGAAGAGCGACCTGTCGCCGGCCATGCAGATGAAGGCCAAGCGTCTGGCGGCGCAGTCGGCAAGAACCAAGAAGTAATTGTTGGGCGCCCTCTCCCTGCGGGAGAGGGTTTGGCTGGTCTCCCCTCTCCCTCCGGGAGAGGGGTCGGGGGTGAGGGACGCTGTTCAACCAGTGCGCGAGCGGGCTGACTGAGTCTCTCACCCAACCCTCTCCCGGAGGGAGAGGGCTTCGAGTTGTCTTTCGAGTCTGGAATGAACCGTCGCCGCATCGCCGTAACCCTCGCCGGTATCGCGGCCTTCATCAATCTCTACGCGCCGCAGTCGCTGCTGCCCTTGCTGCGCGACTGGATCGGCGATGACGCCGCCCGCGCCGGCCTGATCGTCTCGGCCGGCACCTTCGGCGTCGCCATCGCCGCACCGTTCGCCGGGCTGCTGGCCGATCGTTTCGGGCGTCGCCGGGTGATCGTCATTGCGGCCTTCCTGGCCGTCGTTCCCGGTCTGCTCGCCGGCCTGGCACCGACGCCGGAAACGCTGATGGCGGTGCGCTTCATCCAGGGCCTGTGCCTGCCCGGCATCTTCGCGGTCACCGTGGCCTACATCGCCGAGGAATGGCCGGCGGCGGAGGCGAGGGCAGTCACCGCGGTCTATGTCGCCGGCACCATCGGCGGCGGCTTCTGCGGACGGCTGCTCTCCGGCGTGGTCGCCGAGTTCGCCGGCTGGCGCTGGGGGTTCGCGGCGCTGGCCCTGCTGCAGCTGCTGATCGCCCTGCTGATCCGCGCCTGGCTGCCGGCCGGGCGCGACATTCCCCGCCATCGCGACATGCCGCGCACGCCGCTGCTGCCCCTGCTGCTGCGGCCGGGCCTCCGAGGTGCTTACGCGACCGGCTTCCTGCTGCTGTTCTCGCTGGTCGGCGCCTTCACCTACATGACCCTGCACCTGTCGCAGCCGCCTTACTCGCTGGGGCCGGCGGCGCTGTCGATGATCTTCGCGGTCTATCTGGCCGGCGTGGTGATCACGCCGTATTCGGGGCGTCTGCTCAATGCCCACGGCCATCCGAAGGTGCTGATGATGGCCTGGGCGCTGGGCCTGGCCGGCCTGCTGCTGACCTTGCTCGAGTCCCTGCCGGTGATCGGTCTGGGCCTGTGCCTGTTTTCGGTCGGCCTGTTCGTCGCCCAGACCGCGACCACCAGCTTCGTCAGCGAAGCGGCCGGCACCGAACGCGGGCCAGCGGTCGGCCTGTACGTGACCTGCTACTACCTCGGCGGCAGCGCTGGCGGCGTGGTGCCGGCGCTGGTCTGGCACTGGGCCGGCTGGCCCGGCGTGGTTGGCCTGATGTGCTGCGCCGGTGGCATCGCCGCGTGGATCGGCTGGCGCAGCTTCCGCTTCCCGAAGAACGAGCCGCATCCGGTGGCCGATGCAATGCCGGAGATTGGCGGCGAGGCTTGAGGCGGTTTGCTGTGGGTCGCCCCGAAGGGCGACCCACAGCAGCGATCGCCTCAGCGTCCCACGAGTGACCGCGCAATCACTTCCTTCATGATTTCGCTCGTCCCGCCATAGATGCGCTGGATGCGGGCGTCGACCCAGTAGCGGCTGATCGGGTACTCGACCATGTAGCCGTAGCCGCCGAACAGCTGCAGGCAGGCGTCGCAGACCCGGCCTTCCATCTCGGTGGTCGACAGCTTGACCATCGCCGCGGTCGGCACATCGAGCTGGCCTGCGGCGTACTGGGCATTGCACTTCTCGACGAAGGCGCGGTGCACTTCGATGTCAGTCTTGCACTTGGCCAGTTCGAAGCGGGTGTTCTGGAAGCTGGCGATCGGCGTGCCGAAGGCCTTGCGCTCCATCGTGTACTTGATGGTCTGCTCGAGCGCGCCCTGGGCATGACCGACGGCGGTGACGGCCAGCGCCAGGCGCTCGCGCGGCAGCTCGTCGACCAGATGGCCGAAGCCGCCGCCGACCCGGCCGAGCACTTCGTCGGCCGAGATCTTGACGTTGTCGAAGAACAGCTCGCTGGTGTCGGCCGAGTGCAGGCCGATCTTGTCGAGGTTGCGGCCGCGCTTGAAGCCGGACAGCGAGGTGTCGAAGGTGAACAAGGTCGTGCCCTTGGCACCGGCGCGCGGATCGGTCTTGGTTGCCAGGATCACCACGCCGGCGTGCTGGCCGTTGGTGATGAAGGTCTTCGAGCCGCTGATCAGGTAGCCGCCATTGCCGTCCGGCAGCGCCGAGGTCTTGATCCCCTGGAGGTCGGAGCCGGCGCCGGGCTCGCTCATGCCGATCGCGCCGATGCATTCGCCGCTGGCCATCCGTGGCAGGTACTTGCGGCGCTGCACCTCGGTGCCGAGATGCAGGATGTACGGCGCTGCGATGTCGGAATGCACCGACAGGTTCGAAGCCAGCGCCAGGAAGCCCATCCGCGCAGCTTCCTCGATGACCACCATCGAGAAATCGAACGGCGCGCCGCTGCCGCCGTACTCCTCGGGCATGTCGACGCAGAGCAGGCCGTTGGCGCCCATCTCCGTGTACAGCGAGGCCGGGAACTTGCCTTCCTTTTCCCATTGCTCGTAGTGCGGTTCGACGTTTTCGGCGAGGAAGCGGCGGACGTTGTCGCGGAATAGTTCGAGTTCGGCGGCGTCAACGGCGGTCGCGGCGGCAGCAGGCATGACAGTCTCCAAGGGAATTATTAACCGGACGGACATTTTAGGGCTCGACGCGCATCGGTGGGTCCGGGGTAGGGTTCAGGTTGGGGTTCGGGTGCTGGAGCGCAGCAGGGCACAATTCGTCATGCCGTTCGGATCCTCGTGAGGCTCGCCAATCATTCATGACTGAAACCCCCGAGATTGCCGTCGTCGAGTCTCACTGGCTGAACGCGGAGCGTCTGCGGGTCTATCCGCGCGTATTCCTCGCGCTGTACTTGCTGCTGACCACGGTTTGGGTGCTGCTGTCGCGGCATGGCGTGGATATCACCGGCAAGCCGCTGGGCCACGACTTCATCGCCTTCTGGACGGCCTCGGAACTGGCGCTGGCCGGCCATCCGCTGGCTGCCTACGATCCTGAAACCCTGGTCGCCGCCCAGCAGGCGCTGCTCCCCGGCATCCGGACGGCGCATCCCTGGCAGTACCCGCCGACCTTCCTGCTGGCAGTGCTACCGCTGGCCCTGTTGCCCTATTTCGCGTCCTACCTACTGTTCGTGGCCTCGACCTTGTTCGTCTACGCGGCGGTCTGGCGGCGGATCGCGCCGCCTCAAGCCGGCCTGATCCTGTTGCTGGCCTTTCCTGGCGTCTACCAGAACGCGCTGCACGGCCAGAATGGTTTTCTGACCGCCGCCCTGATCGGCGGCGCGCTGCTGTCGCTGCCATCCCGGCCAATGCTGGCCGGCGTGCTGTTCGGGCTGCTGGCCATCAAGCCCCATCTGGGTCTGCTGGTGCCGCTGGCGCTGGTCTGCGGACGCCAATGGCGGGCGCTGGCTTCGGCGGCGCTGACGGTGCTGGTGTTCGTCGGTCTGAGCCTGCTGGTATTGGGCAGCGAAACGATGACGGCTTTTCTCGAACGTCTGCCGATTGTTGCCCAATGGGTGGCGGAGAATCGCCTGCCGCTGAACAAGATGCCGACCTTCTTCGCGTTCGCACGCCTGCTCGGCGCACCGGTGAGCTACGCCTACGCCGGCCACTTTGCGGTGGCCCTGCCGGTCGCCGCAGTCGTCGCGCTGATCTGGCACCGCCATGATCCTCGCGATCAAGCACTGCCGGCCGCCGCGCTGACTGCCGGCAGCCTGCTGATCAGCCCCTATCTGTTCGATTACGACCTGGTTTGGCTGGCGCTGCCGCTGGCCTGGTTCGCGGCCTGCGCCATGCGTGATGGCTGGCGACGCGGCGAGCGCGCGTGGCTGCTGGCGATCTGGCTGCTGCCGGCCCTGGTCGCCGCGCTGCATGCCACGCTCAAGCTGCAACTGGCGCCGTTCGCGCTGCTCGGTTTCTTCATTCTCATCGCCCACCGGGCCTTGGTTCCGGCTGCCGGAGGCTTGCCATGTCCCCGTTGATCAATCGCCGTGATCTCGCCTTCCTGCTCTACGAGCTGCTCGACGTCGAAGCACTCTGCCGGCGCCCCCGCTACGCGATGCACGATCGCGACGGCTTCGAAGCGGTGATCGACGCCGCGCACCGGCTGGCGGTCGAGCAATTCCTGCCGCACGCGGCGAAGGCCGATGCTCAGGAGCCGACTTTCGACGGCCGCACGGTGAGCATGATTCCCGAGGTCAAGACAGCGCTCGCGGCCTATGTCGACGGCGGTTTCCTGAGTGCGGCCTTCGATATCGAGCTCGGTGGCCTGCAGCTGCCGTACACGATCGTGTCGGCGATCAACGGCCTGTTCGTCGGCGCCAACTGCAGCACCGCCGGCTACCCGTTCCTGACTGCGGCGGCGGCCAACCTGCTGCGCGTGCACGGCTCGCCGGAGCAGAAAGTCCGCTACCTGCAGCCGATGCTGGCCGGCCGTTTCTTCGGGACTATGTGCCTGTCCGAGCCGCAGGCCGGCTCCTCGCTGGCCGACATCCGCACGCGTGCCACGCCGGAGTCGGATGGCCGCTACCGCATCCGCGGCAACAAGATGTGGATCAGCGGCGGCGAGCACGAGCTGTCGGAGAACATCGTCCACCTGGTGCTGGCGCGGATCGACGGCGCGCCGGCCGGCACTCGGGGCATCTCGCTGTTCATCGTGCCGAAGTACCGCCTCGACGCCGCCGGCAATCCCGGTCCGCGCAATGGCGTGAATCTCGCCGGCCTGAATCACAAGATGGGCTATCGCGGCACCACCAACTGCGCGCTGAACTTCGGCGAGTCGGGCGGCGAGGTTGCCGATGAGCCCTGCCACGGCGAGCTGGTCGGCCGGGCCAACGAAGGCCTGGCCTGCATGTTCCACATGATGAACGAGGCGCGGATCGGTGTCGGCCTCGGCGCGACCATGCTCGGCTACGTCGGCTATCGCTATGCGCTCGACTACGCCAGGACCCGCCTGCAGGGGCGTCTGGCCGCCAACCGCGACCCGGCCTCGAAGCCGGTGGCGATCATCGAGCACAGCGATGTGCGGCGGATGCTGCTGGCGCAGAAGGCCTATGTCGAGGGCGGGCTGGCGCTCGGCCTTTACTGCGCGAGCTTGGTCGACGAGCAGGCGACGGCCGAGGACGCCATCGCCCGCGAGCAGGCCGGCCTGTTGCTGGAAATCCTGACGCCGGTCGCCAAGGCCTGGCCGTCGGAATGGGCGCTGGAAGCGAACAAGCTGGCGATCCAGGTGCTCGGCGGTTACGGCTACACGCGTGACTATCCGGTCGAACGCCTGTATCGCGACAACCGCCTGAACCCGATCCACGAGGGTACCAACGGCATCCAGGCGCTGGATCTGCTCGGTCGCAAGGTGCTGATGAAGAACGGTGCAGCGCTGGAGTTGCTGCTCGGGCAGATCACCGCGACGGCGCGGGTCGCCGCCCAGCGGCCGTCGCTGGTGGAAGCGGCGCAGGCGCTGGACGCCGCGGTGGCGAGAATCGCCGGCACGACGCAGCGCCTGGCGGCCGTCGCTGGCCGCGGCGATAGCGAATTGTTCCTCGCCAACGCCAGCCATTATCTCGATCTGGTCGGCCACACGGTCATCGCCTGGCTGTGGCTGCGTCAGGCGGTGATCGCCGAAGCGGCGCTGGCCGGGGCTTCAGAAACCGACACGGCGTTCTACACCGGCAAGCTGCAGGCCTGCCGCTGGTTCTTCCGCCACGAGCTGCCGAAGACGCGGACCCAGGCGGCGCTGCTCGACAGCCTCGACGACACCGCGCTGCGGATGTCGACCGCCGGGTTCTGAGCACCCCGGCGAGCGGTGACGGCGAACAAGAAAATGTAACTGTTTGCTGGCGCCGTACCCGGTCGCCGGGCTTAAATGGCTTGAGCACGAGGCGGCTGCAGGCCGCCCGCAACCGGGAGGCCCGTAGCGCGTCGATGATCGCCCAGAACCCCCTGATGGCCGCCTTCGCGGAGCTGATCCGCAAGCGTTACTCGCCGGACCGTCCCGAATCGTTCTGGAATTGCGAGCCGCTGTTCCGGCATCTGGCCGACCCAGAGTTTGCCGAACGGGTGATCAACGACACGCTGCGGGCGCTGAGCATCGATCCTTACCATTCCGGCGACTGGCGGGCCCGGGAGATCATGCTGGTGCGCGATCCGGGCTGGACGCTGTCGCTGCAGTTGCTCGAAGCGCCGGATCGCTACATCCACAGCTCGCCGTCCCATTTGCTGATATCGCCGCTGAGCGGCTTGCCACTGCGCGGCGAGCTGTATGCGCTGCCGGCCAGCTACGACAACGCGGTGTTCGATCCCTCGCTGAAGCTGGAGGTGATCGGCCCGTTCGCGCTGAACGCCTACGAGGTGCTGGCGATCCGCGCCGACCGCCACGCCGTCGACCTGCGCATCGAGCAACCGGTGATGCTGCTGAAACTGGCGACCTCGCCCTTGCAGGCGCTGGAATGGCTGTTCAGCAAGAGCACGCTGCATCCCTGGCAGGCCAACGACGCCGATGCCGCGATGACCAACCTGCGTGTCGGCGCCTACGTGCTTGGCCGCCTCTCGCACCAGTCCTCGCTGGAACCGATCAAGGCACTGACCGGGCACGCCAATCCGAACGTACGCTGGGCGGCGATCCAGAACCTCGGCCGTCTGAGCCGTGTCGAGGCGCAGCGCTACCTGCTGGCTGCCCTCGATGACAGCCACCCTTATGTCCGCCACGCCGCGAGGCAGGCGATGGACGAGGCCGAGCGGCCGATGCGGAAGCGCTGAGCCATGGCCCTGACCCTGCCTTGCGCGACCACCCAGACCGCGACGCTGGAAGAGTTCGTCGAGTTTCTGCAGCGCAACGTCGAATCGCGCGATCTCGACAGCCTGGTCAGCGCGGCACCGATGCTCAGCGCTCTGGTCAACGATCGGGAGCTGATCGTCCGGCCGCTGAACGAATACCTGAAGCTTGGCTTCAGGGGTTCGATGCCGGGGCTTGAGCAGTCGATTCCGCTCGCCGAATGCGGCCACCTGCGGTTGCGCGCCAATGTCTGGCCGTCGACCGCCGACATCACCGCCGGCCGGGTGCTGCCCGACCAGCTCGCCTACGACCACGCCCACGACCACAACTTCCACTTCATGACCATCGCCTATTTCGGCGAAGGCTATGTCACCGAGATCTACGAGTACGACTACGACCGGGTCGAGGGCTATATCGGCGAACCGGTCGAGCTGCGCTTCCAGGAACGCACCCATTTCCAGGCTGGCCGGGCGATGCTCTACCGCGCCAGCCGCGACCTGCACATCCAGTTCCCGCCGGAGGATCTCAGCATCACCCTGAGCCTGATGGTGGAAAGCCCCGAGCTGCGCAGCCGCGACCAGCTCTTCTTCGATCTCCAGCACCGGACGATCAGCGGCTTCGCGCCGAACTCGGAAACCTCGCGGCGAATCGACATCGTGGCGATGGCCGGCCAGACCGGCAACGGCGATACCTGCCAGATGTTGCGCGACCTGGCCCTGAGCCATCCCTGCCGACGCACCCGGCTGGCCGCCTACGAGTCGCTGGTGCGCCTGCTGCCGGCCGATGCGGTGAAGATCTGGGAGAAGGCCAGCGACGACCGCGAGCCGCTGGTCGCCAACGAGGCGCGGGCACGGCTGGCGGTGTGGCGGCCCTGATCGCGGCAGGGCCGGCTGCCCATTCGGGCCGGAGACGCTTAGCGGATGCCGGCGGTGACTGGCTCGCGGGCGGCGACGGCGTTGGCATGGGCGTCCATGCCGTTCTCCTCGAAGGCGACCGCCCAGGCCTCGAAATCAGCTGCCGGCAGCGCCCGGCTGAAGAAGAAGCCCTGCTGCAGCTTGCAGCCGAGCATGCGCAGCTGGCGCATCTGCTCGGCGTTCTCCACGCCTTCGGCGATCACGCCGAGATCGAGGTTGTGGGCCAGCGTCAGCGTCGCCGAGACGATCGCCAGCGCTTGCTTCGAGGCGCCCATCGAGGTGACGAACTGGCGGTCGATCTTGATCTTGTCGATCGGCAGCCGCTGCAGGTAGCTGAACGAGGAATAGCCGGTGCCGAAGTCGTCGAGACCGATGCGGAAGCCGAGGCGCTTGATCTCGGTCAACATCGTGTGGCTGTACTCGGTGGAATCGAGCAGGGCGCTTTCGGTCAGCTCGAAGTCGATCAGCCGCTCGCGCGAGCCCGGGGAGCTGCTGAAGCCGCGCAGCAGCTGCAGGATGCGGCCGTCGTGCACCTGGCGCACCGACAGGTTCACCGACACCCGCAGGCGGCGGTTCTTCGCCGCCCAGCGCTGCGCCTGCTCGTGGGCCTTGACCAGGCACAGCTCGCCGAGCTGGTTGATCAGTCCCGATTCCTCGGCGACCTGGATGAAGTCGCTCGGCGGCATCAGGCCGTTGTCCGGGTGGCGCCAGCGCAGCAGCGCCTCGGCGCCGACCACCAGGCCGCGCTCGACGTCGACCACCGGCTGGTAGAACGGCTCGAACTCGCCCCGCTCCAGGCCGCGGCGGATCTCGCTGGCCAGCGCCAGCTGGCGGCGCATGGTGCCGGTCAGCTGGGCCGAGGCGAAGCGGGCGTTGTTGCGACCGTTCTTCTTGGCGACATACATCGCCGCATCGGCGCTGGCGATGATCTGCTCGGCGGTCTCGCCGTCGCCCGGGAACACGGCGATGCCGATCGATACCGACATGTTCAGCAGGTGGTCGCCGAACGGATAGCTTTCGGCCAGGCCGCGCAGCAGGCAGTCGGCCTGCTCGCGCAGCAGGTTTTCCAGCGGGCTGCCGGCATCGAGGCCGTCGACGGTGATCGTGAACTTGTCGCCGCCGTGGCGGCACAGCAGCGCGCCGGGCGGCATGAAGCGGTGCAGGCGCGCGGTCGCTTCGCAGAGGTAGCGGTCGCCGGCCTTGTGGCCGAACTTGTCGTTGACGGCGCGGAAGTTGTCGACGTCGACATAGAACAGCGCCACCGGCTCGTGGGTCTGGCGCGAGCGGTCGATCGCGCGCTGCAGGGTTTCCTCGAGCCGGGCGCGGTTGCCGAGGCCGGTCAGCGGGTCCTGGTAGGCGAGCCGGCGCAGGCGCTCGGCCTGGTCGCGGAACTGGCGCAGCGCGACTGCCATGTCGCCGAACTCGTCCGGGCGGATCGGCGGCAGGTCGATCTCGATCTCGCCGGCATTGACCTGGCGGATGGCGTTGGTGGTGGCCTGCAGCGGCCGGATCACCGAGCGGACGATGCTCAGGGTCATCAGCACGCCGAGCAGGCCGGCGCCGATGATGATCGCCGATGACAGGCGCACCAGATCCTTGAGCCGGCTGCGTTCGGCCGCCTGCAACTCGCGAGTGCGCAACTGCTCGCGTTTGCTGGCGGCCTGCAGGGTTTCCTCGATCAGGTCGAGGCGCTGCTGCAGCGCCGAGAACAGCGGTGTGGCGCGGGCAGGTTCGCCGATGGCGATCGCGTTGGCAGCGCGTACCGACAGGCTGGTGATCTCGTTGCCAGCATCCTCGATCAGCTTGGCGCTGATCGGATCGGCAACCGCGAGCTTGCCGAGTTCACGCTCGAAGGCGGCCTCGGCGGCACTCTGGGCACTGCGTGCAGCCTGCTGGCGTGGCCGGTCTGCGGACAGCAGCGCCGCGCTCAGCTCGCCACTGTGCTTGCGCACCAGGCTCATCGCCTGCTGGGCCGCATAAATGGTTTCGAAGCGTCGGAACTGCTGCTCCTGCGAAGCGTTGGCTTCCTGGTCGCGCAGCATCACCGAGCCGATCACCAGACTGGCACCGCCCAGCACCACGACGAGACCCAGGCAAAGGGTCATCAGTCGGGTTCTGACGCTGAAAGTCGGTCTCTTCATCCGGGTGAGCGCGTGCCAGGCAAGTCGTGTTCGGCCTCGCGCGAAATGACCGCAAGACTTGCCACTGATGATAGATGAAGCCAATCCAAAGTCGCGTGACTCAAAGACCCTAAAGTTGCCTGACTTCAGTGCGTTATGCCCTGTTTTGGGGCGGCGCCTGCTGGCCTTCCGGAAGGGGCGGCGGAACAGCGCACCCTGACCCTGCGAGGGGCCGGCGCGGCTGCATATCGAACGCTGGCTGGGCGATCGCCGAAGTGCCTCGCTGCGGCTTCATCCGCGGTTCGTCATGAACGATCGGTAGCAAACGCCGGACGCGGCCATCTGGCTGCCAGGCGAGCGCGCGTGGATCATCGTCTCCTCCCGGCGGGTGACCGCCCGCCACCTGATGGAGAGCCGAGCCGATGAACCTGATCCAGCGCCTGAGCACGACCCTGCTGCTCGGCCTCGTCGCCAGCACGCCGGTATTTGCTGCTCCGCCGATCAATACCTACGGCGAGGGTGGCGGTCTCTTCTCCGACCCCAAGCGCACCGATACCGCGATCCGCGGCTACGACCCGGTTGCCTATTTCCTCGATGGTAGGCCGGTGCCGGGCAACGAGCAGTTCGTCCATTCGTGGATGGGTGCGAAATGGAAATTCGCCAGCCAGGACCACCTCGACCGTTTCAAGGCTGATCCGGCGAAGTACGCACCGCAGTACGGCGGCTACTGCGCCTACGGCGTGGCCAGCGGCCATGCGGTGAAGATCGAGCCGGACCAGTGGGCGGTGGTCGACGGCAAGCTGTATCTGAACTACGACGCCGCCGTGTCGAAGCAGTGGAATCAGGATCGCGCCGGCTTCATCCGCAAGGCCGACGGGCTGTTTGACGAGGTGCTGAAGCGATAGGGCCTGCCAATACCGGCGCTGTTGCGTCCGCAGGCCGGCCGGCAACGTAATCGAACCATGATTGGCGAAGGTGGTCGGTATACGGTGCAGGTTGCGTCGGGCCGGTCGGTGCCACTGCTTGATGGCGGTGGAATCCGGACGGTGCACGATAGAATGCGACCAACAAAAACGCCCACCTCAGTGCTCCGGGCCTGATCGACCGCAGCAATCCGGCGCGGACAGGATCGAGCATGAAATCGGACCGTCCGGGCATGGCCCGTCCGAGTCTGCGGCAACAATTAATCGTGCGCGGGCGCTCAGGGTGCTCGTCTGGAGTGGCAAGGGATGCGAGATCGTTTTCTGAAAGGCCTGTATCGCCTGATGGACAGCCCGCTGGGCGCCGTCCTCGGCGCCATGGTCTACGGCCTGTGGGCGCTCTACGCGAACCGCAGCGCTGGCTGGCCGCATGCGACGCTGGTCGGCGTCACCCACTGGATGATGAGCGTGGTGATCACCATGAGTTGCGTGGCGCTGATGCGCACGCTGTTCTGGCTGCCGGGCACGGCGCGGCGGGGTGTGTTGCTGGCGATCGCCGGCAGCCTGGCGGCGACCTACGCGCTGCTGGTCGGCGTGCATCTGTACATCGGCACGCCGAACATCCTGCTGACCCTGGCACCGGGCATGGCCCCGACCATCGGTTTTGCCGTCGTCTTCTCCTGCCTGATGTATCGCGAACATGCAGGCGTCGTCTGCGAGTCGGGTCAGAAGCGTCGCCGTCCGATGGTCGCCGCCGCGGCAACCCTGGGAGAGCCGCATGCACGCGCGTGATCCGCTGGGCCGCGCCGTCGCCTATGCGATCGACATGCTGCGCCAGGGCGCCGGCATCGCCGAGATCGCCGAGCGCGCCGGACTGCGCTTCGAGGAGCAGATTGGCCCGCACCTGCGCCACATCATCGAGCACTACGATGCGCTGCTGGCCGGCATCGACCGCGGTGTCGTCGATTACGACAATCGCAGCCGGGATCGGCAGGTCGAGTGCGATCCGCTACTGGCCAAGGCGCGCTGCGAACGCCTGGCCGACGGCCTGAGCGCCAGGCTCGGCCAGACCTGGCCGGAGACCCTGGCCGTCGCTTTCGACGGCGGCGTCGCCGGGGACGATCGCTTCGTCAGCGGCTCGACGCCGCTGCGCGAACTGCTGTTCATCGCCGGCCACGCCGTCCATCACTACGCGCTGCTGCGGCTGGTGCTCAAGGCCCAGGGTCTGAATCTGCCGGACAATGTCGGCAAGGCGGCGGCGACGATCCGCTACGAACGCGAGCGGCAGGCCTGATGGTCTCGGCGCCATGAGCAGCCCGGCGGCCGACGCTGCCGTCTCCCGCTTCCAGCCCACCTGGCGCGATCGCGTCGGCATTCGCCTGGCGCGGCTGGCGCGCTGGGAGTTCTGGCCGTCCTGGGCGTTCTATCCGCCGATCGTGGTCTACATCTTCGTGCGCTCGGCACGGGCGACGCCGTTCATGGCGGTGACCGCCGCCAACCCTTGCCTGAGGGCCAGCGGCATCGTCGGCGAAACCAAGCAGGACGCGCTGCGGCCGCTACAGGCGAACGCGCCGGAGTACGTCGCCGAGTTCACCATGCTGCCGGCGGCGCTGCCGCTCGCCGAACGCCTGGAAGTGCTGCGCCGCTTTGTCGCCGCCGGGCCGGCGTATCCGATCGTGCTGAAGCCGGATATCGGCCAGCGTGGCCGCGGCGTCGCGGTGACTCGCAACGAGGCGCAGGCGACAGACTATCTGGCCGCCGCGCAGGACGATGTCGTCGCCCAGCGTCACATCAGCGGCGCCGAGTTCGGTGTCTTTGTCTACCGTGATCCGAAGACGGCGCGAGTCGAACTGCTGTCGATCGTCCACAAGTGCTTTCCGAGCGTCACTGGCGACGGCCGCCGTTCGCTCGGCGAGCTGATCCTCGACGACGCACGTGCGCGCTTGATCGCCCCCGGGCTGTTCGAGCGCTTCGCCGGCCGGCTCGACGAGATTCCCGCGGCGGGTGCCGAGCTGCCGCTGGTCGAGATCGGCGCTCATTGCCGCGGCTCGCTGTTTCTCGACGGCCGTCACCTGAAGACCGAAGCGCTGCGGGAAGCGATGACCGCGATCCTCGATGCCGTGCCCGGTTATCACTTCGGGCGCATCGACCTGCGCTGCCCGGACGAGGAGGCGCTGCGCCAGGGTCGCGGCCTCAAGGTGCTGGAGATGAACGGCGTCACTGCCGAGTCGGCTCACATCTACCATCCGGACACGCCGCTGCTCGACGGCTGGAAAGCGATGATCGCGCAGTGGCGGCTGGCCATCGAGATCGGCGAAGCGAACGCCGCCAACGGCGCCGCGACCATCGGCTTCGTCGAACTGCTGCAGCTCTGGCGTGCCGACCTCAAGCGTGGCGAACGCTGGTTTTGAGCGGTTCCTTCCTGTGCGATCCGTGAACGATCGGTAGCAAAGCCCGTACGCGCGCCACTGGCTGCTGCCCGGAGCGGCGCGCAAGCTTTGCTCGTCGGCCCCGGTGGCCCATCGACGCGACAGGAGCAAAGCCATGGATTTCCTCCGCAAGCACGGTCTCAAGCTGCCGGCGCTGTTCACCAGTTTCGTGTTCCTGCAGTCCTTGTTCTACAAGTTCACCCGCAGCGCCGAAACCATCTACATCTTCGAAGAGAAGCTCGATCCCTGGGCTGCCAGCCTCGGTTTCCCTGGCCTGTTTGCACCCGGCGGCCTGTTCAGCGCCACCGTGGTCGGCTCCGCCGAACTGGTCGCCTCGGCGCTGATCCTGTTCGGCACTTTCGCCGGGCGGCCGCGTATCCAGGGCCTCGGCGCCGTACTCGGCCTCGGCGTGATCAGCGGCGCGATCATGTTCCACCTGTTCACGCCGCTGGGCGTGTCGGTGCGCAATGCCGATGGCAGCTTCGATGGCGGCCAGCTGTTCGCGATGGCCTGCCTGGTCTGGTTGTCCTGCCTGGGCATCATGGTGGTGCGTCGGAATGAGCTGCTGGAGCTGATTGGCCTGCGCCGGCGGATGATGCCGGCCTGAGGTTGCTACTCGCGTAGCGGCAGCTGTCCCGTAGTCAACCCCGAGCATTTCATTCCCCGTTCTCCCTGGTCTTCGCTGAGCGTGGCCAGCCTGAGGCTTCGGTCCGGCCACCCGCCCTCGCTCGCGGCCGAAGAACTGTGAACTGCTTCTCACAGGAAGGCCCGGCCGAAAGCGCCTGGCGATGTTCTTGTGACGTGCATCAAGCGCATAGTGATGAGGCGTTCGGGTTTGCCTGAATGCCTGCAATTCACCGCTCTTGAATCTGACACGGCATCGCGGACATCCGAGTCTGCCGAGCCAGCGATCAGCGCCAGGAGCGGTGGCAGAAAAATCAATGCGAGCCACGAAGCACGCAATCGGGGTCGGGGATGTCCAAGAAAGCGCCACCTGAATTCGGCGACGAATCAGGACCATCGCTGCACAGCGCGCGTTGGCGTTTCGGCGAGTTCGAGCTCGACGAAACACGGCGCGAACTGTCGTTGCGCGGCGAACTGCTGAAGATAGAAGCCAAGCCGCTGAACCTGCTGATGCTGTTCCTGCGTCATCCCGGCGAACTGATCACCAAGAATGATCTGATCGACGCGCTGTGGACCGGCCGCATCGTCACCGAGGCGGTGCTCGGCAACTGCGTCGCCAAGCTGCGCCAGGTGCTTGGCGACGATGGCGCGGCGCTGATCAAGACGGTGTTCGGCTTCGGCTACCGTTTCGATGTCGAGGCGCAGCTGATGGTGGACGACGCCATCATCATCGCGCCGCCGAAGCTGGCTTTCGAACCCGGCGACGCGCCGCCGATGCGCCCGAACTGGCGACTGGTCCGCCGTCTCGGCCGTTCCGGCGACAGCTGGCTCGCCGAACACACCAAGACTCGCGCCCAGCGGGTCTTCAAGTTCACCACCGAACTGCACGGCCTGTCGGCGCTGAAGCGCGAAGTCACCGTCTATCGCCTGCTGCACGAAAGCCTCGGCGACAAGGCCTGCTATGTCGATCTGCTGGACTGGAACTTCGACGAGCCGCCGTGGTTCGTCGAAGCCGAATACTGCGCCGCCGGCAGCCTGCAGGAATGGTTCGCCGCCCAGGGCGGCGTCGAGCGCGTGCCCTTGCCGATCCGCCTCGAACTGATCGCCCAGATCGCCGAAGCGCTGGCCGAGATTCACGCCGTCGGCGTGCTGCACAAGGATCTGAAGCCGGCCAATGTCTTCGTGGTCATCGACGGCGACGGCCGGCCGACCATCCGCCTCGGCGATTTCGGCAGCAGCCGCTTGTACGACTCCGAATATCTGGCGCGCCTGCAGATCACCAAGCTCGGCTTCACTCAGGTGCTCGACCCCAATCAGGGCGAATCCAGCGGCACGCCGCTGTACCTCGCGCCAGAAGTGCAGGCCGGGCAGCCGGCGACGGTCAAGGCCGACCTATACGCCCTTGGCGTGATGCTCTACCAGTTCGTCACCGGCAACCTGGCGCGCCGGCTCGAAGCTGGTTGGGAAGCCCTGATCGACGACGAAATCCTCCGTGAGGACATCGGGGCTGCTGCCGAAGGCAGCCCAGAGCGACGCCTCGCTGATCCCAGAGAGCTGGCGCGCCGCTTGCGGCAGATCGAAGCGCGGCGCGTGGCGAAAGTTGCCGAACGAGTCGCGAAAACAGAGGCCGAGAAAATGCTGCGCCGGCTGGAGCAGGCAAAGGCGCGACGCCTGGGCCTGATCCTGGCGGCGGCCATGCTGGTCATCGGCATGATCTCGACGACGCTGTTCGCCTGGCGCGCCGAGGGAGCACGAGTGCTGGCGGAGCATGAAGCAGCTCGGGCACGCGCCGTCGGAGAGTTTCTGGCCGGCGGCATGTTCGCCAACATCAATAACGATGTCCGGAAAGTCAGGGACCTGTCGATCAAAGAACTCGTCGACCGCGCGGCAGCGCAGATGCCCGACCAGTTCAAGGATCAAGCCGATGTGAAGGCAGACCTACACTACGCACTCGGCTCCGCCTACGACGTGCTTGAGTACACCGTCGAAGCCAATTCCGAGCTGACGCAGGCTGAACGGGCTTATCGCGATCTGTTCGGTGAGGACTCGGAGTTGCTGATCCCGGTGTTGGCCAAGCGTTTGCCGCTCCTTTATTCCCTGGGGACGCTGAAAGAAGACTTGCCGGACATCGAAGGCAAGCTGGCTGCCCTGATCTCCCGGCGCGGGCAGGATGCCCCGGAGTTGCGCGACCTGAGACTGGAGGTGGCGCGTGCTTGGCTGTTCCTCGGCCAGTATCAGATGGCGATCGGTTCGGCGCGTGAGTTGTTGACCCAATTCGGCGATAAGGACCGAAAGTTCTTCGTTGCCGCCAGCCGGGTGCTTGGTGTCGCGCTGATGGAATTCGATGACCTGAATGCGGCTGAACAGGTGCTTCGCACTGCTCAGGAAGTCAACAGGTTGATTGATAGAGGGAGCAAGCGCGCCGATGTCGCGTTGCTCTGCAACCTCGCTTACGTGGACCTAGCCCGAAGCAACTACCGTCAGGCGGAATCGCAGCTGAAGACGGCGCGCGGTATCGCCGATGAATGGCTGAGCGAGGGATCTGGCTGGGATAACGTGATCAAGGTCGGATTCGCCAGGGCCGATTACCTCGCTGGACGTTCGGAACGTGCGCTTTCCGAGCTGCGGGCGGCGCGCGAGACGATTTCGAGAGGAACGTCCGGCGTCTATGACCAGTCGGCTTACGCGGCGCTTTATCTCGCGCAGATGCTGAATGCGGAGCATCGCAATGTCGAGGCGCTGGATGTCCTGAAGCCGATCGTCGAAGCCTACGAGCACCGCTTCCCGTCCGACAGCCTGTTGGTCGTCGGTGCGCGGCTCTCATATATCGAGGCGCTGACCGGCGCTGAGCGGTACGCAGACGCCGAGGCAGCGATTGCGAAGCTGCCGGCCTCCGTATTCAAACAGCTGCCGGAGCGACATCTCTTACTGGTTCGGCGCGACAAGATTGTCTTGTCCGCCGACTCCGGCGTTGTTGCGAAGCGCAACCGATGAGGCTTTGTGAGCACCTGCCGGGCTGGCAACGGTGGGCCATATTTTCAACCCGGGGATTTCGATAATCATGACACAGGAAACGAGTATCAGCGATGAAAATCTGAAGACGATTCTGGCAACAGATCGGGTCGAGATGGCGCTGGCTAATGTGACGATTCCAAAGCTTTACCTGGAGCGCTTTTTTCAGGCTGCTATCGACTTGGGGGGAGTGTCCGAAAGTAATGCATTGAAGCTGGACATCTTTTTTACGATGCGGACCAGTTCCTATCAGCCTTCGCGCAGCAACTGTCAGAATGCGAGTTGCCCCACTCAAGGGATTCTGATTTCGAGAACGGGCAGCACCTTGACCGCGACCGAGTTGGCGAATCTGAATGCGATGCCGGCAGTAAAGAACGCGCTGGCGATTGTCGATGTTGCCGGTTGCTATCTATTGGCGCTGCGCGATGCCTTGGTGATCTCGGCCAATGAGGTGAACTGCGCGCCATCGTCCGTAGATGCCCTGGGTGTGAGCTTCCCGCTCGATGTATCCCTTGCCATTACGAGTGGGAACTGCCAAGGCTCGGCTTGCCCAAAGAGGGGTAGCGTCAAGAGTAGTTGACGGTAGTCCGAGCACTGGCTGAAGCGATTGGCCGACAAAGCTATTGCAGTGGATCGTTGAAGGCTCACCGACGAATCGATCGGCTTGCCTTGCGCCGCAGGCTGTCCGAACTGACTCCGGAGCAGTGGAAAGACTTCGAGGAAGCACTGGCGCTGTTCCGTGCCGACGATGCCTCGGCGAAAGTGCCGGATCGAGGCTACTTGGCGTTTGCCGTGCGGCACGGCAACCCAATGCCGGTGAGGAAAAGGCTGGCGAATGTTCCGCAGCAGGATGCGCCTGCGGATTGCATGTGTAACCACTCGACCGGCGACGTCAGCGCCAATCCCGCCGATCTGTCGCAGCCCTTGTTTCTGCTCTGGCACCGCGCCTACATCCATGCTTTCGAACTGTCGCTACGTTTCATCATGCGGGATGAACTCGCGCCGCTTCGAGCCCAACGGAAATTGCCTGTGCCTGACTGGCAGCACTTCAGGCTGCCGTATTGGGATTGGTCATCGGAAGATCCGAACATTCGCAAGCAAGAGCTGGCGGCGATCTGCGAGCATTTCATCGCGAAGGGCGTATTGCCGTCGTCCCGTTCCATTTTCGGTGCCCCGCCGAATCTGGCGTCGGTTGATCCGGGCATCGTTTTCCAGAACCCGTTTTACGATCACTTGCGCAATCCCGAAATCTTTGGCTCAGCCGCCTGCCCGTCCGACCTGTTTCCGCTGGAGGAAGCAGAAAATCCGATGATCGCTGCGCCTGCCGAGCCGTTCACGGTGTTCAACAAGCGTTTCCTCGATGGCTGGCATCAGACCGTGCACCAGAGAGTTGGCGGCGGCGGCCAGACGATGGGCAGCACCGAGTACGCCTCGCAGGATCCCTTGTTCTGGGTGCACCACGCGAATGTCGATCGCTTGTGGATGGTCTGGGTTGCCGGGCGGCAGGCGGAAGGTGAAGCCGCGCCGGTGCCTGATCTTTCAGCCGCCTGGCGCGCGCGGCCGGTGGTGTTTCCGGTACGGGCGAATGGCAAGGCTTATGGCTACTGGCCGGACTACGCAAGCCTCGCGGTCAACGCCCCGGATGCGGCCTTGGGCTATCGCTACGGTGCGTACGATTTCTTCCCGAACGGTACGAATGCAAAGCGCGAGATCGCGAAACCCTGATATCAGCAGCGCGCAGGCTACGGCCGTAAGATGCGCGGCGCATTTCTCGCGCTTTTGTCGTCCCGCTCGCCATGCACTACCGCCACCACTACCACGCCGGCAACTTCGCCGACGTGTTCAAGCATGTCCTGGTCACCGGGCTGCTGACTGCGCTCAGCCGCAAGGACAAGCCCTGGGCCTTTGTCGATACCCATGCGGGCGCCGGCGATTACGACCTTGGTGATCCGGTGGCGGATCGCACCGGTGAGTGGCGCGACGGCATCGCGCGCTTCGCCGATGTTTCGGCTGATGCGCCGTCGACACCGGCCATGGTGGCGTCGTACCTGCGGCTGGTGCGCGCCGGCAATGCCGATGGCGGCTGCCGGCTCTATCCCGGTTCGCCACGGCTGGCGCAGCAGCTGGTGCGGCCGGCGTTCGGCGATCGGCTGATCCTCTGCGAAAGGATCGAGGAAGTGGCCGATGAACTGCGCCGCGCGCTGCGTGGCAGCAAGGCGGCGATCCACGTTCGCGATGGTTACGAGGCGCACGGCCTGGTGCCGCCGCCGGAGAAGCGTGGGCTGGTACTGATCGATCCGCCGTTCGAGCGTACCGACGAGTACGAGGCGACCTCGGAGCTGATCCGCAAGTCGGTCGCGCGCTTCGCCAACGGCATCTATGCGGCCTGGTATCCGATCAAGAACACCCATGTCGCTTCGAGCTTTGTGCGCCGCGTGGCGCGCGAAACTGGCAAGCCGCCCCTGGAGCTGTCGATCGACGTCGACATCCCGCCGCGCGATCCGGCGACCACCGGCGGCGTGGTCAAGCACCCGATGTCGACCTGCGGGCTGCTGGTGATCAATCCGCCGTTCGGCTTCGAGGCCGAGGCGCGCGCTGCGCTGGCCTTCATCACGCCGATCCTGGCCCAGGGCCAGCGCGCTGACTGGTCGGTCAGCGTCGTCGAATGATGGTCAGGCTGCGGCTTGCCCGCCGGACGAGCCACAGGCGCGTGCTTCAGGCGACGCCTTGCCAGGGCAGGCAGGTAGCCGGTCTCGAACAGGCCGTAGCCGAGCGTGCCGTCTGAAGCGGTACTCCATCCACTGCTCGCGCAGCACGAAGGTATCGAACGGGAACAGCCAGCTGAACAGCGGTTTCGCGGTGAATTCGTATACCACCAGCGCGCTGATCGCCTCACGCCGCGCATGCAGCGCTGCGGCCGCTCGATGACCCGGCGCCGGCGTGCGGCGATCCGTTCCGGCGACGGCTGGTCCTTGTCCGGTGGGCCGGCATCCCGATGCCGAGCACGGCGCTCACAGCGCTTCGGAGCTGTGCACCACCGGGCGGTTTTCCCGGGTGCCGCGCATCTGCTTGCCGGGCATCGTCGGATCGTTCGGCGAGATCAGCACGTGATCGTTGTGGACCGCGACCAGGGTGCCGACGAAGGGAAAATCGTCGAAGCGATCGGGAATCCGGTAGCTGACCAGATCGCCGGGCTTGAAGCTGGCGGCGTCGAAATTGAAGCTGAACGGGCAGGCGTCGCCGCCTGTGCTGCCGAGGTTCTGCATGCCGCGTTCTCCTGTCGCCGTGCCGTGGGGTCAAACGCTGCGCCGTGCATTGCGGCGAAGTCGTGGGTCATGGTTCAGCGGCTTGCCGAGGATCAGCTCGGGCCCTTCTCGGCGATCACCATCGCCGGAAAGTGGGTGTTGCCGCTGGTGATGTTCGGCATGATCGAAGCGTCGACCACTCTCGGGCCGTCGATGTCGCGTACCCGCAAGCCAGCGCTGTGGCGCTCGAAGCGCGGCAGCAGATCGGCATGGGACCAGCCGGCGTTGCCGCGCGACGCCACCATGCCGTTGATGGCGCTGGAGCCACCGAGCACCTTGCCGCGCGGAAAGCACGTGCGCCGACCGTCCAGTCCAGGCTGCGGCTCGGACTCGAAATTCCGGTTGCCCTTGCCCGATTTCATCAGCGCGAACAAGCCGGCCGGCCTCGAGCAGCGTTACCCCGGTGATCCGGATCGGCGCTCAGGCGATTGGCCAGTACGCAGCCGGCGTCGACGATGATGAAGTCGGTGGATGGGGACATGAATTGAAACGCCTCGTCGCGATTGCTGCGATGACGTGCCGGCCGGCTAGAACCGGTAGCCATAGCTCAGTACCGGGTTGAACTGACGGTTTTCGACTTCGATCGCCGGCAGGCTGCCGACGTTGCCACCCGGGTTGCGCACCGCTGGCGTGAAGCCGTAGCTCAGACCCAGCCCCAGCTCATGGGCGGGGCTGAGCCGCCAGGCCAGGGTCGAGCTCAGGTGGTTGCGGGTGGTGGTCGAGAACGCCGCGCTCAATGCGCCGCTGTCCTGCAACTGCTGGAAGGCGTGCGAGCCGCCGGCGCGCAAGGTCCAGGCCGGCAGGAACTGCCATTCGGCGCCGAGCGACAAGGTGGTGATGTCGCGGAAGCCGGTCGGCAGCGATACCCGCAGTTCGCCGCCGTCGTCGGAGCGGAAGCTGACCACGGTGTTGCCGAAGGCCTTGGACCAGAACATGTGGCGCAGATCGGCGACCACCGCGAGGCGCGCCGTCAGCCGCTGCGAGACGCCGATCAGCCAGGCGTCGGGAAACTGCAGGCGCGGCAGTTTGCCGGTGCCGGGAAGGACGATCTGGTTGTTGTCCGCGTCGATCGCGGTGAGCCTGCCGCGCCCCGAGTAGTTGGCGAGCGCGGTCTTGAATTCGTAGCCGAGGGCGACGGCTGTCGCCGTCGTCGGTTGCCAGCTGACGCCGACCCTGCCGCCGATCCCCTGGCTGGTCAGCGCCGAGCTCAGGTAATTGTTGCGAATGAACTCGAAATGTGCTCCGGACAGGTTCGGGATTCCGGCCAGCACCGGCACCAGACTGCCGGTCGCGCGGCCGGCAGCGATCAATGCGCCGACCTGCTGCGCATCGAGCAGGCTGGCGAGATTGGCCGAGGAATTGACGTAGTCGAGGCTGGCACCAATGCGCCATCGCGGATGCGGCCGCCAGGCGATCGCCAGCGGAATCCGCAGTGCTCCGATGCGCGAGGAAGCCGGCAGGCCGGTTGCGACATTGTTGGTCGTGGTGGTCGACAGGAAGGTATCGCGACCGAACTCGACGCCGAAGCCACCGGCGGCGAACAGGCCGATGCCGAAAGCGAAGTTACCGCGACGAACCGCGAAAGCCAGCTCAGGCAGATCGTAGGGGCCGCGGTTGCCGCCATAGCCGAGATTGCGTGCCCGCTCACCGGTGGCGCTGTTGATCACTTCGACCCGGGCCTGGATCTCGGTGAACTGGAACTGGAACTCGTGATCGCCGGCCAGTGACAGCAACTCCGCCGGATTGAGCAGCATCGCCGCAGCGCCGGTCGGGTGAGCCAGGCCGCCGCCGGCGAAGCCGCGAGACACCGGGCCGAAGCCCTCGACTCTCGCCAGTTCGGCGGCCTGCGTGGGCGCGACTGCCGCGAGCAGCGTGGCGACTGCGAACAGGTGGCGGAGAAATGCGGGGCAGCGGGTCATCGGAATCGGGCGCATGGCGGATTGATCGGAGGGGCCAGCGCGTATTGTGAACGGTGTTAGAACAATTCGGCGACGCGGTCAGTGCTGGTCGGTCGGCATCCGCAGTACCAGGCCCTCGTGCTGGTCGCCGAGCTCGATCTGGCAGGCGAGGCGACTGAACGGCGTGCTGCCGTCGGTGAGAGCGAGCATTTCCGCTTCGATGCCCGGGCGAGCCGGGCCGATCTTGTCGAGCCAGTTCTGGTCGACCCAGACATGGCAGGTGCCGCAGGCGGCCACGCCTCCGCAGTCGCCGTCGATCCCGGGGATACGGTGCTGCACCGCGGCCTGCATGGCTGAAATGCCGCTGTCGGCGTTGACCGGGTGCTCGGTGCCGGTGGAGGTGATGTAGATGATCTTGGGCATGACGATGCTCCTGAAGAAAAGTCGTTGGGTTGCGAAGAAGGCAATGACGACGCCCGCAGGCAGGCGTCATCGCCAGCGCGGAACGCTTGGCAGAGGGGCCGTAGGCTCCCCGAGCTCAGGCGTGCAGGCGAACCTGCAGGTCGATGTAGCCGTGAATCAGGTTCGACGGCACGCGCACCGGCTCCTCGACGACCTCGACGCGCGAGTAGCGGCGGAGCATCTCCTCCCACAGCACCTTGATCTGCAGTTCGGCGAGGCGGTTGCCGAGGCAGCGGTGGATGCCGAAGCCGAACGACAGGTGATGGCGCGCGCGTGGCCGGTCGACGATGAAATCCTGCGGGCGCTCGATCACTTCCTCGTCGCGGTTTCCGGACAGGTACCACATCACCACCTTGTCGCCCTTCTTGATCTTCTGGCCGCGGAATTCCACGTCCTCGATCGCGGTGCGGCGCATGTGCGAGATCGGTGTCTGCCAGCGGATCACTTCCGGCACCACGCTGGCCAGCAGCGAGGGATCGGCCTTGGCCTTGGCGAACTCGCCCGGATACAGGTGAGCGGCCATCGCGCTGCCCGACATCGAGCTGCGCGTGGTGTCGTTGCCGCCGACGATCAGCAGCACCAGCATGCCGATGAAATCGGTCGGGGTCAGATCCTGCATCGCCGGCGAGTGCGCCAGCATCGAGATCAGATCGGCCTGCGGCGGCAGCTTCTTGCGCTCGTCCCAGAGGTTCTGGAAGCAGGCGAGGCATGCCATCAGCTCTGCGGTGCGCTGCTCCCAGGTGTCGACCAGGCCGTAGCCCGGGCGGGTGGTGACGATATCGCTCCAGCGAGTCAGCTTGGCGCGGTCCTCGAACGGGAAGTCGAGCAGGGTCGCCAGCATCATCGTGGTCAGCGGAATCGACACGCCCTCGACCCAGTTGAACGGCTGGCCGACCGGCAGGCTGTCGAACAGGTCCTTGGTGCGCTGCCGGATCAGGCTTTCGAAGCGCAGCAGGTTGGCGGGTGCCACGATCGGGCTGACCGCCATGCGGTGCACGTCGTGGGTCGGCGGGTCCATGCCGAGGAAGTTCGGCAGCGAGATGCCGCCCTCGACCGCGTTCAGCGTCGTATCGTCGAGCACGAAGCTGCCGTTGCTGTGGTCGGACGAGAACTGCTTGTGGTTGGTGTCGATCGCGACGATGTCGTGGAACTTGGTAATCGACCAGTACGGGCCGTAGAGACTGCCCTTGCAATAGTGCACCGGCGCTTCCTGGCGAAGGCGCTCGAAGTAGGGATGCAGCGCCTCGCGCTGGTACAGGCTGACGTCGCTGACGTCGAAATCCTCGAGCGGCATGGTTCGGGCGCGCTCGACGTCGTTGATTGCGATATCCATCGTTTCCTCCAGTCAAGTCTTCTCAAGTCTTTTGGGCGCCGGTCTCGGGCCGGGCCATGCTGCGGCTGATCGCCGGCGGCGCGGAGCCGCGGCAACGAGGCTGAAGGTAGAGACCGGGGAGGGGTAAAAAACCGTACTTCGGGAGGGGCAACCATTCGGTGGCGTTCGGGCTAGGCTAGGCGCCCCAGGGTCCCGGAACGCCCGCTGGACGGCGATAAGCGGCGTTCGGAGCGGTCCGTGCCGAGGAGCGCGACGTGTCGAAACCGAGCAGCAGCCGGATCCGTCCCGGCGCCCGCAGCAGTGCCCAGGCCGAGCGTAAGGTCGGCCGCAGCGATCCTCCGGAATTCATCTTCGAGCCACTCCGTACCGGCATCCTCGAACGCGTCACCGGCCCCGCCGGGCTGGCGACCAAAGTGCTCGGCATCGTCGCCCCGGTCGGCTACGGCAAGACCGTACTGATGTCGCTGCTGATGGCCGACCTGAAGCGCGCCGGCAAGCAGTGCCTGTGGGTTGCGCTCGACGAGCGCGATACCAGCGCCGATGCCGTGATCAGCGGCCTGCGCGGGCTCCTGCAGGCGCGGCCCTCGAAGCTGCATCCAACCCAGGCGCTGTTCAGTGTCGACGAGACCGTCGACCGCCGGATCGACGCGCTGGTCGATGCGCTGAACCGTTATCCGCTGCCGATCACCCTGTTCGTCGACAACCTGCACTACTGCAGCGAGCCGGCACTCGGTCGCCTGCTCGACCGCCTGTGCTTCGCGACGCGCGCATCGGTGCACCTGGTACTCAGCAGCACCCGCGAACTGCCGCTGAACAGCACGCGCGCGGTGCTTGAAGGCCTGATCCGCAGCATCGGCCCGGCCGATCTCAGCTTCGGGATCGACGAGGTTGCGCTGTTGCTCGGACCGGAGTTGTGCGCCACGCTCGGCAAGGGCGGCGTCGCTGCCGTTGCCCAGCAGACCGAAGGCTGGCCGGCGGCGACCCGGATGGTGCAGATCATCCTGTCCGGCAGCCGGGAGCCGCGCACTGCGCTCAACGGCTTTTCCGGCACTGACGAGGGCCTGGCCTACCTGCTCAATCGCCAGGTGTTGTCCGGCTTCTCGCCGGAGGCGCGCGAGTTCCTGCTGACCATCAGCCTGCTGCGCACTTTCTGCCTCGACCTCTGTCGCCACGCCAGCGGCGATGCCCGCGCCGCCGAATGGCTGGATGATCTGGTGCAGCGCAACGTGTTCATCATCCCGCTCGATCGCAACGGCAACTGGTACCGCCTGCACGGCCTGTTCCGCGACTACCTGATCCGTGAAGCCGGGCGCTCCTTGAGCGACAGCCGCCGCCGCGCGGTGCTGCGCCGCGCGGCGCTGTGGTGCGAGAAGCAAGGTTACTGGCGCGAAGCGGTCGATTACGCGCTGGCCTCGGAATCACCGACCACGGCCAGCCAGATCCTGGAGCGCATCGCCCAGTCCTTCGTTCGCGACCGCGGCGACCTGCTGCAGTACCTGCGCTGGATCGAAGCCCTGCACGAACGCAAGCTCGAAGCCGGCCCGGAAGCGGAGTTCTGGTATGTCTGGGCGCTGGCGTTCTGTCGCCGCTACGATCCGGCCCGTCAACACAGCGCCCGGCTGTCGGCGCGGCTGGCGACCCAGGGTGGCGACACCGCGGCGCTGCAGCGGCGGCTGGCGATCCTGCGCATCTCGATCGACAGCCTCAGCGATCATCTCAACGATGCCTACGCTGGCGCCGCCCGGTGGATGGCCTCGGCGCGCGAGGACGATGATCCGTTCAATGTCGCCGCCGCCACCTGCATCGCCGCCGGCCATCACGTCAGCCACTTCCACTTCGCCGAGGCGCGGCGTGCGATCCAGGGCGCGCGCGAAGCCGCGTTCCAGACCGGCAGCGCCTATGTCGACGGCTGGGTGTCGGCCTATGCGGCGCTGGCACCGATCTACGAAGGCGACTGGGCTGCCGCCTATCCACCGCTGGTCCTGGCGCTCGATGCCGCTCGCGAAGCGCTCGGCGGTCCGGCCGGCATCAGCGGCAATCTGGCGTTGCTGGCGGCGCGCTGCGCGATCGACATGGGCCTCGGCAGCGAAGCGCGGCAGCTGGTGCAATACGGTCTGAAAGCGGTGCGCACCCACGGCTTTCTCGAAGCCACGTCGCTCGGCGTCGAAGCCGCGGTGCTGCTGTGGACCGGCGTCGACGACGAGGTGGTGGCGCTGGGCAGGCTGCACGAGATCGCCGCCGTCTACCCGCCGCGGCTGGCGCAGATGCTGTCCTGCTTCCTGATCCGGCGGCTGCTCGAACTCGGCCGCGTGCAGGAGGCGATCGCCGAAGCGGCCCGGCTCGGTCTCCATGCCCCGGGGGCGCTGGCCGAGCAGCGGCGCATCCCGCAGATGCGCGAGCTGATCGCCGCCACCGAACTGGAGTTGATGATTGCCGAGGGCCGCCAGAAGCAGGCCGAGGCGCTGATCGCCACGGCGCTGACCGAGGCGCGCAAGAGCGGCCGCCAGGCGCGGCTGATCGAGCTGATGCTGCTGCGCTGCCAGCTGTCGGGCGCTTCGCAGCGTCAAGCCTTGCTGCGCCGTGACCTGGTGCTGGCGATCCGCATCGCCACGCCGCGGCGCATCGTCCGGCCGTTCCTGCGCCATGCCGATGCGCTGGCGGCGACGCTGGCCGGGATGAAGCCGGGCGATGCCGGCCTGGCCTCGGTCGACGAGCAGCGCTTCTTCAACGAATTGTGCGGGCGCCTCAGTGCGGCGGCGTCGACTGGCCAGGCCGAGGCTGGACCGCGCGGCGCCGCGCCGAAGCTGCTCGGCAAGCTGACGCGCAAGGAACTGGAACTGTTGCGCCTGCTGGCCACCGGTCTGAGCAACCAGCAGGTCGCCGACCACAGCGAGGTGTCGCTGACCACCATCAAGTGGCACCTGCAGAACCTCTACGCCAAGCTGAATGTGTCGAGCCGCTCGGCGGCGCTGGCCCAGGCGCGGGTGCTGAACCTGCTCGGCAGCTGAACGCGGTCTACGGTGCCGGCGGCGCGCAGTGGGCCAGCACGAAGCGGCTCATCGCCTGGCCCAGCTCGTTCTCCGCGAGCAGTACCAGGGTTGCGCCCTGGTCGCGGAAGTGTTCCAGCTCGTCGTCGTCCTGGGCGCGCACGGCGATCGCCAGTTCCGGATTGACGGCCCGCGCCAGCGCGAAGACGCGCCGCGCTTCCAGTTCGTTGGGAATCGCCAGCACCAGCAGCCGGGCACGGTCGAGTGCCGCCTGGCTGAGCAGGTCGGCGATCGCCGCGTCGCCGGAGATCACCGCGATGCCGCGCTTGCGCAGGCGCTCGACGATGTCGCGGCTGCGCTCGACGACCACGAAGTGCTGTCCGGCCTTGTGCAGTTCCTTGCCGATCACCCGGCCGACCCGGCCGTAGCCGATCAGCACGACGTGGTCGTGCAGGTCGGCGGTGGCGCCGGCCGATTCGATCGAGGCGAGGCGATCGGCCTGTGCCTGCGCCGAGCGGCGCTCGAAACGCGCGGCGAGCCGGAACACCATCGGGTTCAGCGTGATCGACAGCAGCGCGCCGGCGAGCACCAGGTCGCGGCCCTCGGCCGGCATCAGCCCGAGGCTGACGCCGAGGCCGATCAGGATGAACGAGAACTCGCCGATCTGGGCGAGGCTGGCCGAGACGGTCAGCGCGGTGCTCAGCGGATGGCGGAAGGCCAGCACGATGGCCAGCGCCGCCAGTGACTTGCCGACCATGATGATCGCCAGCACCACCAGCACCTCGAGCGGCTGGCGCACCAGTACCGCCGGGTCGAACAGCATGCCGACCGAGACGAAGAACAGCACCGCGAAGACGTGCTCCAGCACTTCCGCCTGGCTCGAGAAGCGGTGGGTCAGGCCGGCTTCGTTGACCACCACGCCGGCCAGGAAGGCGCCGAGCGCGAACGACACGCCGAAGGTCACCGAGGCGCCGTAGGCCATGCTGATCGCCAGCACGGTGACGAACAGGGTGATCAGCTCGCGCGAGCCGGATTTCAGCAACGCCGCCGACAGCCAGGGAAACAGCCTGAGGCCGATCGCGTAGGTCAGGCCGAAGAACGCGGCAATCTTCAGGAAGGTGATCGAGATCGTGTACCAGAGCGGCGTGCCGGTCGCAGCGGGTGCCTCAACAGTGCCGCCGAGATGGCTGGCGAAGGCCGGCAGCAGGATCAGCGCCAGCACCATGGCCAGATCCTCGACCACCAGCCAGCCGACCGCGATGCGGCCGTTGGCGCTGTCGACCAGGCCGCGGTCCTGCAGATTGCGCAGCATCACCACGGTGCTGGCCACCGACAGCGACAGGCCGAACACCAGGGCACCGCCGATCGACCAGCCCCACCAGGCGGTCGCCAGCCAGGCGCCGAGCGCGGTGGCGACGCCGATCTGGACGATGGCGCCGGGCAGGGCGATGCGTCGCACCGACCACAGGTCGCGGATCGAGAAATGGGTGCCGACGCCGAACATCAGCAGGATCACGCCGATCTCGGCCAGCTCCCGGGCGATGCCGCTGTCGGCGACGAAGCCGGGCGTGAACGGCCCGACGATGACGCCGGCGACCAGGTAGCCGACCAGCGGCGGCAGGCCGATGCGCATCGCCGCGAAGCCGGTGATGAAGGCGATGCCGAGCCCTACCGAAAGGGTCGCGATCAGCGGAAGTTCGTGACTCAGATCCATCGTCGGCGGCGTGCCTGCGGGCGGTGGGGGAAGGTTCACGGCAGCGTCCGGGGAATGCCGCAGCCGGGCCATGATCGCAGGCTCGTGGTCAGTGCGACAGGTGTGCCCTCGATCAGGCTGGAGGCGAGGCCGGGCCGGGCGTGCCATCTGCCAACGCCAGCGCCAGCGTCCGGAAATAGCGGTGCGGCAGTCCCCGGCGGACCAGACCGGCGCGGACCAGCTTGCCGAGCACGCGCCGGTTCGCCTCGGCCAGCAGCACCCGCTGGCCGCGCCGCTCCAGGCCACGGATCACCTCGGCCAACGCTTCGATGCCGGTGATGTCCATGAATGGCACGCGGTGCAGGCGGAAAATCACCGCATGGTCGGGGGCCAGTGGGGCGACCGCCTGTTCGAGCGTGCCGATCGCCCCGAAGAACAGCGGCCCGTCGATGCTCAGGATTTCGATACGGCTGGCGGGATCGACTCCGGCCGCGGCCAGCAGGGCGGCGCGCGACGGCGCGTCGGCGCGTTCGATGGCGACCGTCGAGGCCATGCGGCGCAGGAACAGCAGCATCGCGACGATGACGCCGATGTTGACCGCGACGATCAGGTCGACGAACACGGTCAGTACGAAGGTGATCACCAGCACGACGACGTCGCCACGCGGCGCGGTCGCGATCATCTGCCGCAGCCGCGGCACCTCGCTCATCTTCCAGGACACGCCGAACAGGATCGCCGCCAGCGCGCATAGCGGCACGTCGGCCGCGTACGGCGCCAGGAACAGCAGGATCGCCAGCAGCAATGCCGACTGGGTGATGCCGGCCAGCGGGCTGGTCGCTCCATTGCGGATGCTGGTCGCGGTGCGGGCGATGGCGCCGGTCGCGGCGAAGCCGCCGAACAGCGGTGTCACCAGGTTGGCCGCGCCCTGGGCGATCAGTTCCTGATTGGCGTCGTGGCGGGTGCCGGCGATCTGGTCGGCGACCACGGCGGAGAGCAGCGATTCCAGCGCGCCGAGCAGGGCGATCGAGAACGCCGCCGGCAGCAGTTCGACCAGGCGCGCGGCGCTGATCGCCGGTGGCGAGAACGGCGGCAGACCGGCGGGAATCGCGCCATAGGCCTTGCCGACCGTGGTCACGCTGTCGAACTGGAACCAGGCCTGGGCGAGCGTCGCGGCAAGCATCGCCAGCAGCGGCCCGGGCACTCGCGACAAGCCCGGCAGGCGTGGGCCATAGAGCATCAGGACGAGGCTGGCGGCAGCCATCGCCGTGGTCGTCGGATCGGCGTTCGGCAGTGCCTGCAGCAATCGCCACAGGCGGTCATGGAAGTGTTCGCCGCCGGCGTCGGCCAGACCGAAGAACGACGGCCACTGACCGATGAAGATGACCAGGCCGATGCCGGCGGTGAAGCCGAGGATCACCGGGCTCGGAATGAAGCGGATGACGCTGCCCAGCCGGGCGAGGCCGAAGGCGATCAGGATCGCGCCGGCCATGAAGCTCGCGAGG
>UEXO01000055.1_pt1 | contig 66422 bp, 59 predicted proteins | sample 4301131 | NCBI WGS metagenome assembly UEXO01 (sample SAMEA4773185, study PRJEB27434) | metagenome | biome: 2259; feature: agricultural soil; material: soil | place: USA | collected 2014-09 | depth 0.25 m | reverse complement strand
TACCCATGTTCTTCCTCAACCTCTGATTCAAGTGCGCAGGTCACTTGCGACCATGCGCGCATGGGGCGAACGCCCCGTCCGTTGGTCCGCCCGCTTTCAGCGGTCGGCGCTGGAAAACTCTGCTCAAGCAACCAGGACGCGAATGAAAGTCCTGCAAACCGCGACCTCCAGAAACGCGCCGCATCCTGAAGACTGCTGGAACTAACGGTTGCCCAGCCTCAGCAATTCGTTGACATCTGCCGAGAAGCCGGTCGCCGGTCGTGCAGCGCCGACGCCGTCGTAACGCCCGCCACGGGCGACTTCGCGGCCGTGGCCGGGCACGAAGGCGGCGTAGACGAGGCCGGTCTGATAGCGGTAGCCACGCAGTTCGGCGAGATCGATATGCAGCGGCGCCGGCAGGGCCAGCGTCGCCAGATAGGCGGCCGCCTGCTCGAGCGCGGAGAGCGCCTCGGCGATCTGCGGATCGCTGGCATCGAGTGTCTGCCGCGCACGTTGCAGCACGCTGACGTCGCCATTCAATTCCATCAGCGCCGACAGGCCGCTGGCCGCCTTCACCGGCAGCTGACGCGCCGTGGCAAATTCGCGCAGATCGGGCTGTGACTTGCGCTGCAGGATGTCGAATACCGCGGTCTCGTCGTCCTCGTCGAGCTTCAACTGCGCGGCGAGCGCGCGGTAGATGCCGACGTGGCCGAGATCGATGTGGGCGTCGCCGATGCCGGCGAGGCGCAGGGTATCGAGCATCAGGCGCAGGATTTCGAGATCGGCGCTCAGCGCCGCTTCGCCGAACACTTCGCAGCCGACCTGGCGCGGTGCACGCGAACCGCCGAGGCTGTCGGGCCGGGTGCGCAACACGGTGCCGAGATAGCAGAGGCGCACCACCGGCACGTCGGCGAAATGACGGGCGGCGATCCGCGCGGCCTGCGGCGTCATGTCGGCGCGCAGGCCGAGCAGGCGACCGCCAACCGGATCGGTCAGCTTGAAGGTCTGGTCCTCGAGATCGCTGCCGGCGCCGCTGAGCAGGGTGTCGAGATGCTCGATCAGCGGCGGCAGGATCAGTTCGTAGGCCTGCGAGCGATAGTGGTCGAGCAGGGCCCGGCGCAGCGCTTCGACGCGCCACGCGGTATTGGGCAGCGCTTCTTCGACGCCGTCCGGCAACATCCAGGTTCTGGTCACGATACGGTCAGGTTGAGGATCGCCGTCAGGCGGCCCAGTGAATCAGTTGCAGCGACGCGAGGCCGGCCAGCATCGCCACCAGCCCGGCGCGTCGCAGCCAGCGATCCGGCAGGCTGGCCAGCAGGCCGTAGGCGCGCTTCGCGGCATCGGGAGCCAGGAACGGCGCAATGCCTTCGAGCATCAGCATCAGCGCCACCGCGCGCAGCAGATCGACGAGCATCGGCCGCCTCGATCAAGCACGTGCGACTGCCGGCATGCGGGCAGCAGGAATCACTTGCCTTCGCTCTGCTTCAGGTATTTGAAGAACTCGCCCTTGGGTTCGAGCACCATGACGTCCTTCTGGTCGCGGAAGGCGTCGCGATAGCCGTTCAGCGCCCGGTAGAACGCGTAGAACTCCTGGTCGGCGCCGTAGGCGCGGGCCGAGATCTCGGCAGTCTTGGCGTCGCCCTCGCCGCGCAGCTTTTCGGCATCGCGGTAGGCGTCGGCAATCGTCGTCTGGGCGCTGCGGTCGGCTTCGGCCTTGATCTTCTCGGCCTCTTCGAAACCGCGGGCGCGCAGATCGGAAGCGACCCGGGTGCGCTCGGCGCGCATCCGCTCGTAGACCGAATCGCTGACCGCGCGCGGCAGGTTGATGCTCTTGATGCGCACGTCGACCAGTTCGATGCCCAGTTCCTTGACCCGGGCCGACGCGGTCTTTTCCAGCGCCGCCATGATCTCGTCGCGTTCGCCGGAGATCGTCTGCTGGATCGTCCGGCTGCCGAACTCGGCGCGCAGCCCCGGGTTGATGATCGCGGCGAGGCGGTTCTCCGCGACCAGATCCTGGCCGCCGGTGGCGCGGTAGTAGTTGCCGATGTCGGCGATCCGCCACTTGACGTAGAAATCGACCTCGACGTTCTTCTTCTCGACGGTCAGGAAGGTTTCCGTCTGGTTGTCCAGGGTCAGCACGCGGCTGTCGAACTTCTTGACCGATTCGATCATCGGCACCTTGAAGTGCAGGCCGGGCTGGTAGTCCGAGCCCTTCACTTCGCCGAACTTGAACAGCAGCGCCTTCTCGCGCTGATCGACGATAAAGATGCTGTTCAACAGCAGCAGCATGGCGGCGAAGATGCCAGCCAGAATCAGGGATTGCCGGTTGCTCATGGTCTTGGGTGTCCTGGGCGGCTCAGCGGGCGCGGTCGCGCGAACGAGCAGCGTCGTCGGCGCTGTTGCGGGTCGGTGAACTGCGCGGCGAGGCGCCGGAATTGAATTCGGAGAGTGGCTCGGCGCTCCTCTGGGCGTTCTTCAGCAGCTGTTCCAGCGGCAGGTAGAAGGCCGGGTTGCCCTTGTCGACGTCGATCAGCACCTTGCTGCTGCCAGCGTAGACGTCGGACATGGCGTCGTAATACATGCGCTTGCGGGTGATCTGCGGCGCCTTCTTGTACTCCTCGTACAAAGCCGAGAAGCGCGCGGCGTCACCCTGGGCGCGGGCGACGGTCTGATCACGATAGGCAGTGGCTTCGGCGACCCGGCGCGCCGCTTCACCACGGGCGCGCGGCAGACGGTCGTTGGCGTAAGCCTCGGCCTCGTTCTGCAGACGCTCCTTGTCCTCGCGAGCCTTGATCGCGTCGGCGAACGCGGCCTGCACCTGCTCCGGTGGCTGGGCCTGTTGCAGATTCACTTCGGTGACGATCAGACCGACCTTGTACTCGTTCAGACGCTCCTGCAGGCCGGTCTTGATCTGGTCGGCGACCGACTGGCGGCCATCGGTCAGGATGAAGTCCATCGTCGAGCGGCCGACCACTTCGCGGGAGGCGGCCTTGGTCGCCTGCTGCAGGGTCTTGTCCGGCGTGGCGACGTTGAACAGATATTCCTCCGCCGAGGACACGCGGTACTGCACCGACAGTTCCAGATCGACGATGTTCTCGTCCTGGGTCAGCATCGTCGCCCGGTCGGTGACCTGGCGAACCTGGGTGAACGGCAGCTTCTCGACCCGCTCGAACGGCCAGTAGGCCCAATGCGGACCCGGGCCGGTAGTGCCGACATAGGCGCCGAAGCGGGTGATCACCGCGCGCTCCTGTTCCTCCACCGTGTAGAAGCTCTGCCAGGCAGTGAACAGCAGCACCAGTGCGGCCACCACGCCGACGGCGCCAGGAGGCAACTGGCCCGGCGTGCCGGAGCCTGCACTGCGACCGCTGCCGCTGCGCCCGAACCACTTGGCCTTCATGCGCTTCAGCAGCGCGTCCAGATCAGGGGGACCGTCACCGCCACGCTTGCCGCCGGAATTCGAATTCCACGGATCGCGGCCGCCGGGTCCCGGCTCATTCCAAGCCATCAGGTGAAGCTCCAGTGATGCGGGGTTGAGACCCTAGGCCTGCCCGCAATGAAAGAAAAAGGGGAGTGTCGGTCGACACTGCAATCGGTTCCGGGATTTTAATTCACTGCCGGATCTTGGCGAGCCGGCAGCACGATGCCGGCGTCGCGGCACAGCCGCTGCAGGCGCGAATACGGCAGGCGCACGACGAGATGCGAAGAGCCGTCCTCATCGATGGTTTCCGAACGCACGCAGTTGAGCTGGAACAACTGGGCGCGCAACTTGGCGGCGTTCACCGGCAGCACGATGGCCTCGTCGCCGAGATTGGGATACAGGCGCGCCGCGATCGCAGTCCGCAAGAGATCGATGCCGTCACCGCTGCGCGCCGACAGGAACACCCGCTGCGGCACGCCTTCGGCGTCGCATTCGATGCGCGCTTCCTCACCTTCGCGCAGGTCGATCTTGTTGAATACCTGCAGGCGCGGCACCTCGTCGGCGCCGATCTCGGCCAGCACTTCCTCGACCTGCTCGATGCGCGCGCCGCGCTCGGCGTCGCCGGCGTCGATGACGTGGACCAGCAGCTCCGCCTCGCGCGATTCCTCGAGCGTCGCGCGGAACGCAGCGATCAGGTCGTGCGGCAGGTCGCGGATGAAGCCGACGGTGTCGGCCAGCACCGCAGTCTCGCCGCTCGGCAGCGCGACCTTGCGCATCGTCGTGTCGAGCGTCGCGAACAGCTGGTTGGAAGCGAAGGTCGCGTCGCCGGTCAGCACGTTGAACAGGGTCGACTTGCCGGCGTTGGTATAGCCAACCAGCGACACCGTCGGAATCTCGGACTTGGCGCGGCCCTGGCGGTTCTGGGCGCGACGGCTCTTCACCGTTTCCAGCTGCTTCTTCAACGTGTCCATGCGCCCGCGCAGCAGGCGGCGATCGATTTCCAGCTGGGTTTCGCCAGGACCGCCGCGCAGGCCGATGCCGCCCTTCTGGCGTTCAAGATGAGACCAGCCGCGGACCAGGCGCGTCGCCATGTGGTTCAGGCGCGCCAGTTCAACCTGCAGCTTGCCTTCGTGGGAGCGCGCGCGACGGGCGAAAATGTCGAGGATCAGGCCGGCCCGGTTGATCACCCGGCATTCGAAGCGCTTTTCGAGGTTGCGCTCCTGGCTCGGGCTCAGGTCGTGATTGAAGACGATCAATTCGGCGCCGGCGACCTTGGCAGTCACCGCGATCTCGTCGACCTTGCCGCTGCCGGCGTAGGTGCCGGCGTCGGGTCGCTCGCGCTTGCCGCCGATCACGCCGACGACGTCGAGGCCGGCCGAACGCGCGAGTTCGATGAACTCGGCGCGATCGGCGTCAAAATCAGTGCCCGAAAACTCCAGATGCACCAGGACCGTTTTCTGGAGCTTGTTCTGCGCGCCCGCCGCCGTCTGGTCGGCAGTCGCGTACGGCGGAGGATTGTTGGTCAAACGCCGGCCGGTTGGGTGTCGTCGCCGTCACCGTTGGGGAGACGCACCGAGCGCGCCGGCACGATCGTCGAGATCGCGTGCTTGTAGACCATCTGGCTGACCGTGTTCTTCAGCAGGACCACGAACTGGTCGAAGGATTCGATCTGGCCCTGCAACTTGATGCCGTTGACGAGATAAATCGAAACCGGAATCCGCTCCTTGCGCAGTTCATTGAGAAATGGCTCCTGCAGAGTCTGTCCTTTTGACATGTCAGCTACCTTTTTGGAATTTTTGGACGGCGCCCGGCAACACGCCATTGGCGAAAAGTTTAACACCGAACCCCAGCGCTATCCGGAAGCCCGGCCGAATCAGTGGTTTTCCAGTGTTTGGCTCGATTCGACAGCATTCAAGACCGCCGCCAAGGCGCTCGGTTCCGCGGCATCGAGAGCGATCCAGTTCGGATCGCTCCTGAGCCAGGTCATCTGTCGCTTGGCGTACTGACGGGTCGCGATCAACCCGCGCTTCAACGCCTCGGCGAGGCTGCAATCGCCGTCGAGATGCTCCCAGATCTGCCGGTAGCCGACCGCCCGCATCGATGGCAGGCCCAAGTGCAGGTCGCCGCGCGCCCGTAGCCGGGTGACCTCATCGACGAAGCCGGCGTCGATCATCTGCCGGAAACGATGAGCAATGCGCGCGTCGAACGCCGCTTTCACCGGCGGCATCACGGCGAAGCGCAATACCCTGCCCGGCACTCGGGTTCCGGCTTTCGGCTCGGCGTGCCAGGCCGACGCCGGCCGGCCGGTGAGCGCGTGGATCTCCAGCGCCCGCTGTACCCGCTGACTGTCGTTCGGATGCAGGCGCCGCGCGGTGATCGGATCGATCGCCAGCAGCCGGGCGTGTTGGGCGTCGACGCCGATGCGCAGGCGTTCGGCCTCCAACTCGACGCGCAAGGCAGCATCGGCTGGCGGCAATTCATTCAAACCCTCGAACAGGGCCCGGTGATAGAGCAGCGTGCCGCCGACCAGCACCGGCATCCGGCCGCGACCGCGGATATCGGCAATCGCCGCGGCGGCATCGTCGGCGAAGCGGGCAGCGGAATAAGCTTCGGCCGGATCGAGAATGTCGATCAGGTGGTGCCGCACCCGGGCCTGCGCCTCGCGATCCGGCTTGGCGCTGCCGATATCCATGCCACGGTAGATCTGCGCCGAGTCGACGCTGACGATCTCGCCTCCGGCCGGCACGGCCTGGCACAAGGCCATCGCCAGGCCGCTCTTGCCGGCCGCGGTCGGACCGCTGATGGCGACGACCGGCAGGTCGGTGGCGGATAGGGATTCTCTGGGCTCGTTCACGCGGCGGAGTCTAACGGCTGGACTCCGCCAGGTGATGGGCTCTCGCGGAAGCGCTCAGAAACGCCAGCCGAGGCTGAACTGCACGACCGGATAGAACTTGAAGTCCTTGACATCGTCGGCCAGGTTGGCCGTTTCATCGTTCAGCGCCGACTGCACCTCGGCATCGGTCGCGAGATCGACGCCGACGCGCGTGTTGCCCTCGGCATCGGTCACGTCCGCGGTACCCGAGGCGCGCAGGCTCGGCTTCGGTCGACCGTGAAACAGCACGCCGGCATCGAAGCCGAAGTAGAACGGCAGGCCGCCCATCGGATTGGTGAAACCCAGGCCGAGATAGGGCGTGAAGTTCTTGAAATCGAGCTTGCCATCGACCCGGGCCTCGTCGCCGGTGACCTTGAGATCGCCAATGTCGCAGGTCTCCGGGCAGGAGGCTTTCAGCTTGACCTTGTTACCGTTGCCGACCAGGCCCGCTGACAGGCGCGGCCCCTTGGTGAACGGATAGACATCGACGAAGGCCCCGGCGGTGAACAGCTTCAGCTTGCCGTTGTAATCGACTCCGTCCTTGTCGAAGGAATGCGACAGCGACAGCCCCTGCACCTGGGCACGGACATTGAGGAACGGGATGATCGAGGTGGTGACCTGTCCGCCGATGCCGGCAGTGCCGCCAGTGACGCCGACCGCGACATCGGGCAGCAGTGGCAGCGCTTGTGCGCCGAACGACGACAGCGTGAACATGCCGACGAGCACGGCGGCAGAAGCGATCTTCTTCATGGTGGAGTCCTGGGACTGGTTTCTTGGTATGGACGGAACGGCGAGGCTTGCGGCACTTGCGACGGCTTGATCCTGCTCGACGGCAGCCCTTGAGGTCTTCACGGATTTCAAACCAATTGCCATCGACGCTCACCGGACCGAAGGCAGCGCTTCGATGGCGAGTGCGACACCGCCCGCCGACAGCAGTATCTGGTCCACTCAGGCCCCCCAGCCTCTCGCTTCCGGCAGTTTCTGTGAGCTGGCGCACAGCGGCAGCGCAGAACGTCTGTTCGGCCGAAAGCATCGGATCGGCGGTCGCGGCCATCGACAGCGGAATCCGCGAAGCCGGCCGCGCAGCTACCGATCGAGCTTCGCGAATGTCGGCTCGCCCCTGGATCGGGACCTTTGCCCATACCGCCTTCGGCGACGAAATCCTATAAACAGCGCCTGCCCTGGCGGGCGGGCCAGCCTGCGTGAACGAGACAACGGCGCCGCTCCGGCCAGGCTGGAGACTCCATGTTCCCCGCCCTGCAGGCATTGCCAGCGCCCGAAGTCCGGTTCCGTGTCTCCGTACGCGCCATTCTCGCCGCCGCGGCCGTTGGCGCGGTCGCCCTGGTGTGGCTGATGGCGGCACTGGCGGCCCTGAGCGTGCAAGGTGCCAGCGACCACCTCGGCGATGCCCGCAACTCCTACGAACAACTGGCGATCATCAACCGTCTCGAAGCCGAGTTCGGCCGCCTGCTGCTGGCCGAGATGGAAGCGCTGGCCAGCCCAGGCAGCACGGCCGAGCTGCCGGCACCCGACCGGACCACGGTCGATGCCCTGTTTCGACGACTGCTGGTGCTGATCGACGAGGAATTCGAACGCCACGGAGCGAACCGCGACGATCGTGGCCGCGAGATCCGCAACGCCGAAGCGATGCGGACCATGTTCGCCCAGCTGCACCGACATCTCGATCAGCCGGCAATGGCCAGCCAGCGCAGCGATCCGGCTGCCGCGGTGCGGGCTTTCTTCGACAACACGGTCAGGGCCGACACCGCGCGCATCAACCGCCTGGTCCGCGCGGTCTCCGACGACGAGGCGGAGGAAGTCGCCCAGACCTTGGCCGACATGCAGCGCCTGCGTCAGCGCCTGGCCTGGGGCACGCCGCTGGCGGGCCTGGTCGCGGCATTCGGCGCGGTGCTGTCGATGACCATGATCCACGCCCTGATCATGCGGCCGGTGCGCCGCCTGCATGCCGGGGTGCAGCGCTTCGCTGCCGGCGACCTGAACCATCGCATCACCGTGCCGCGGCCGGTCGAGATCGCCGACCTCGCCAGCCAGTGCAATGCCATGGCGGGCCGGCTCGCGGAGCAGCAGGAGCGGCTGACCCGGATCAACGAGGAACTCGAACAAACGGTGCGGGAACGCACCCGGCAACTGGAGGAATCCAGCGAGCGCCTGCGAGTGATCGACGCCAACCGGCGCCTGTTCTTCTCGAAGATCAGCCACGAACTGCGCACCCCGGTGACGGTGCTGATGGGCGAGGCGGAAGTCGCCCTGCGCGACCGCAACAGCGACCTCGATCGCTATCGCGCAGCGCTCCAGCACATCCACGCCACCAGTGGCTACCTGCGCCGGCGCCTCGAGGATCTGATCGGCCTGGCGCGCTCGGAGGACGGCCGGGTGCAGATCGAGCGCGCTGCCCTGAGCCTGCGCGACTGCCTGCACGAAGCCACCACCGTGGCCGCAGCCTATGCGCGCTCCAGCAGCGTGGCGCTCGAAGCGGAGATGGGGCGGCTGCCGGCCGTCGTCAACGGCGACGCGAGCTGGATCCGCCAGGCGATCCTGGCGCTGATCGACAACGCCGTGAAGTTCTCGCCGCCCGATGGTCGGGTCACCGCCAGGCTCGACAGCCGCGCCGCCATTCACGCCATCGAAATCGCCGACCAGGGCCCGGGCATCTCTTCGGAAATGCTGGCCAAGATCTTCGATCCCTACTACCAGACTGTCGATGGCCGGCAACGCGGTGGCGCCGGCCTCGGCCTGGCGGTAGCCCGCTGGATCATGGAGCAGCACGGCGGGCGCATCTCGGCGCGCAACGCCGATGACGGCGGGCTGATCGTGCGCATGGAATTCCCGGCATGAACGTCGGCGCGAACAACAGCGTGCTGCTGGTCGAGGACGATCCGGGCATCGGCCGCTTCATCACCCGCGGCCTCGCTGCCGAAGGCTTCAAGGTGCAGTGGCTGCGCGGCATCAGTGAGGCGCCGCGGCAATTGTCGGGCGCCGACTACGCGGTGCTGATCCTCGATCTGATGCTGCCGGACGGCGACGGCTGTTCGCTGGCCCGCTACCTGCGCGACAGCGGCCAGATGGTACCGATCCTGATGCTCACCGCCCGCGACTCGCTCGACGAGAAGCTCGACGGCTTCAGGAACGGCGCCGACGACTATCTGACCAAGCCGTTCGCGTTCGACGAACTGCTGGCCCGGGTCAAGGTGCTGGCGCGACGCGGCTCTGCCGGGCCGGAGCGCGGCCATCACATGGTCGCCGATCTGCTCATCGATGTCCGCGCCCGCGAAGTCACCTGCGCAGGCCGCGCGATCGCCCTGACCCGCCGCGAGTTCGAACTGCTGCTCTACCTCGCCCGCCACGCCGGCGAAGTGGTCAGCCGCGAGCGGATTCTCTACGGCGCCTGGGGCAACAACATCGAACTGACCACCAACACCGTCGACGTCTACCTCGGCTATCTGCGCCGCAAACTGAAGGCGCACGGCAGCGAGACCGAGATCGTCACGGTGCGCGGCATCGGCTGCCGGATCGGCCTCGCCCAGAACGACGCCACGGAGCCGGGATCGACCGGCTGAGAACACTCTCAGCCTCGTCTCAGACGCGCCTCAGCCAGCACTTCCTACAGTCGCCACACCGGGGGCGCAATGGCCATCCGGCACGACGAAAAAATCAGGAGGAACTGCATGACTGACAAGATCCGGACCCGCCGCCTGCGGCGACTGGTCGGCACCGCGGCAACGGCGGGACTGGTGGCGATGGCGGCAGCCGGGGTGGCCCGGGCCGACAAGCTGGTCAGCTGGGACGATATCCAGAACGACCACGCCAGCACCGACAACGTGCTGATGTACGGCTTCGGCGTGAAGGCCCAGCGCTACAGCCCGGCCGAACAGATCAACGCGTCGAACGTCGCGGCGCTGACGCCGAAGTGGTCGTTCTCGTTCGGCGACGAGAAGCAGCGCGGCCAGGAAAGCCAGGCGCTGGTCCACGACGGCGTCATCTACATCACCGGCTCCTACTCGCGGATGTTCGCGCTCGAAGCCAAGACCGGAAAACGCCTCTGGGCCTACTCGCATCGCCTGCCGGACGATATCCGTCCCTGCTGCGACGTGGTCAACCGCGGTGCTGCGATCTACGGCGACAAGGTCTACATGGGCACGCTCGACGCCGGTCTGGTGGCGCTCAATGCGAAGACCGGCAAGGTCGTCTGGTTCGAGAAGTTCGAGGACCACACCGCCGGCTACACGATGACCGGCGCGCCGACCGTCATCAAGGATCAGAAGACCGGCAAGATGCTGCTGATCCACGGCTCCTCGGGCGACGAGTTCGGCGTCATCGGCCGCCTGTATGCGCGCGATCCGGAGACCGGCAAGGAAGTCTGGATGCGGCCATTGGTCGAAGGCCATCGCGGTCGCCTGAATGGCGCCGATTCGAGCTACACCGGCGATCCGAAGGCACCGAGCTGGCCGAACGAGAAGGACGGCAAGACCAAGGTCGAAGCCTGGCACCACGGTGGCGGTGCGCCCTGGCAGTCGGCGGCGTTCGATGTCAAGACCAACACCATCGTCATCGGCACCGGCAACCCGGCACCGTGGAACACCTGGAAGCGCACGCCAGGCGATTCGCTGTACACCTCCGGCCAGGTCTACATCGACCCGTCGAACGGCGAGCCGGTGGGCTTCTTCCAGCACACGCCGAACGATGCCTGGGACTTTTCCGGCAACAACGAAATCATCCTGTTCGACCTCGAAAAGGACGGCAAGAAGATCCGCGCCGGCGCCCACGCCGATCGCAACGGCTTCTTCTTCGTCACCGATACCGACAAGCTGACCCAGCGCGGCAGCGCGATCAACAAGCCGACTTCGCTGCTCGGCGCCTGGCCGTTCGTGCCTGACATCTCCTGGGCCAAGGGCTTCGATCTGAAGACCGGGCGGCCGATCGAGAATCCGGGCCAGCGTCCGCCGCAGCCGGAACCCGGCCAGGACAAGGGCAAGACCATCCAGGTCACGCCGAACTTCCTTGGCGGCAAGAACTGGAACCCGATGTCCTACAGCCCGGATACCGGCCTGTTCTACATCGGCTCCAACGACTGGAGCGAGGACTACTGGACCGAGAACATCACCTACAAGAAGGGCGCGGCCTATCTCGGCCAGGGCTTCCGGATCAAGCGCAAGTTCGACGACCACGTCGGCGTGCTGCGAGCGATGGACCCCAAGAGCGGCCAGATCGTCTGGGAAGCGAAGGAGCCGCTGCCGCTGTGGTCCGGCACCCTGGCGACCAAGGGCAACCTGGTGTTCACCGGCACCAGCGACGGCTACTTCAAAGCCTTCGATGCCAGGAGCGGCAAGGAACTGTGGAAGTTCCAGACCGGCTCCGGCGTGGTCTCCTGCCCGATCACCTGGGAAGACGGCGGCCGCCAGTACGTCGGCGTCGCTTCCGGTTACGGCGGCGCAGTGCCGCTGTGGGGCGGCGACATGGCCGACCTGACCAAGCCGGTGTCCCAGGGCGGCTCGTTCTGGGTGTTCGAGATTCCGCAGGCGGTCGCCACGGCGAACTGAGGCAGCGATCCCGCAACAGGTCGCCCGGCTTGATCCGGCGCCTGCAACAGCTCCTCTAGGCAAGGTTTCGACCTGCTCTAGATTCGGCCGGCAAGCTGCGATGCGGCTTGCCGGCTGACTTTTTCGTCCAATCCCTCCGGATCTCCACCATGAACTTCCTCGCTTCCGCCGCCCGTGCCGGCGTGCTGCTGGCGGCCTTGATCGCAGCACCGAGCGGTGCCGTCGACATCATCGTCAACAGCATCGAGCGCCCCGATCCCTGGGTCGTCAACGGCTGTCTGATCGCCCCGAAAAGCGAATGCCCCGGTGTCGACCTGCGCCATGCCGACCTGCGCCACGCCAATCTCGAAGGCGCGAATCTCGACGGCGCCAACCTCGCCCGCGCCGATCTGCGTCACGCCAATCTGAACGGCGCCCGACTCGATGGCGCCAATCTCGATGGCGCACGTCTGGAAATCGCTTTCATGGCAGGCGCCAGGCTGCGTGGCGCCTCCTTGCGCGGCGCCGATCTGCGCTTCGTGCGTATGGCCAAGGCCGATCTGAGCAAGGCCGACCTGAGCGCCGCGACCTTGGAAAAGGCGCTGGCCAAGGGAGCGAACTTCGACGGTGCGAAGTTCATCAACACCGATCTGCAGGAAACCAAATTCTACGAAGCCAACCTCAGCAACGCCGTGGTGGATGGCGCGCTGATCCGCTTCGCAGTCTTCCAGGACGCGCTGATGGAGGGCTGCAGCGGCTGCCCGCAGCACTGGCAGACCGGCACCAAGGCCTGGGAAGAAGGCCAGGCGAAACCGGCGCCGTGAACGCTGGCTTTGCGCTGCTGCTGTCGAGCCTGCCGATTGCGGCTATGGCCGGCAGTATCGACATCCCCGACGAGCTGCAGCAGTGCCGTCGGGAAGGCGAGCCTGAACTGCGGCTGGACTGCTTCGATCGGCTCGCCATCCGTCACTCGCCGCCGCGCTTCGCCGGCCGGCTCGGGGCGACGACCGACAGCTTCTCGATCGACGGCCCGCAACGCCTGCGCTACCAGAGCGACGGCACGATCTTCGTCATGTATCTGCGTGACGCCGGCGGCAGCATCGTCCAGAACCTCATCCTCCACGGCGGTGGCGAGGACAGCTATCGGATCGAGTCCGCCGGCCGCTATTCGCTGCAAGTCAACGGCGACGACAGCTGGCGCATCTGGCTGGAACCGCTGGCACCCTGAGCAACCGGAGTTCACCGAAACAGAAGCTCAGCGAGCGTATTCCTGGCGCGACAGCCAGAACTCCGCCAGCGGCAGGTCCTCGGGATAGACGACCTTGAGATTGCTCTCCCGGCCCCTGAGCAGCATCGGCTTGTAGCCGGCCGCTTCCATCGCCGCGGCCTCGTCGTCGTAGGGTGGCGTCCGCGCCCGGCTCAGTTCGAGCGCGTTGCGCAGCAGATCGAGCCGGAACAGCTGCGGCGTCTGCGCCCGCCACAGTTCGCTGCGATCGATGGTGGCCACCGCCCGCTCGCGTGCCTCGCGCTTCAGCGTGTCGGTGACCGGCAGGGCCAGCAAGCCACCGTTATCGTCGCTGGCCTCGTCGCGCAGGCGCTCGACGTCTTCGACCGTCAGGCAGGGCCGCGCGGCATCGTGGACCAGCGCGAACAGCGGTGCCGCCAGCCGCTGGCTCAGCGAGGCGACAGTGGCCAGGCCGGCGAGTACCGAATCGACCCGCGCGGCACCACCGTTGACGGTGACGATCTTCGGATGACGGGCGATCGGCAGCTTCGCGAAGTCGCTGTCGCCGCGCGGCAGCACCAGCACCACGCCATCGATCCAACTGGCGTCGAGGAATGGGGCCAGGCTCCATTCGAGCAGTGCCCGGCCACGCAGATTGAGATATTGCTTCGGCCGCCCGAGACCCATCCGGGCACCGCCACCGGCCGAGGCCAGCACCGCCCAGTAGCGCGGTTCGGCCGGCGGCGCCCGTCGTGCGCCACTGCTCATGCCAGCGCTGGAATCAGCATTGGGGCGCGCTGCGCCTCAGTGCCGTCCGGCATCGGCAAGGTCGGCGTTGACGACCAGGAAGAAGGTTTCCTCGCGACGCACCATGCCCAGCGTGTTGCGGGCATGGGTTTCGATCGCGGCGCCACCGGCACGAAGGTCTTCGACCTCGGCCTCCAGCGCGGCATTGCGCAGCCGCAGGCGACCATTCTCGGCTTCACGAGCCGCTACCGCGCTGCGCTGCTTGCTGGTTTCGTAAACCCCGCCGTCGCCGATCCAGAACCGATACTGCAGACCAGCCAGCATCAGGCCCAGAACCGCGACGGCGAGGCTGCGCTTCATCCGCCGACGATGACGGGGAAGGCGCCGGCGCCCGGATAACGGGCACGGGAGCCGAGCTGACGCTCGATGCGCAGCAGCTGGTTGTACTTGGCCATGCGATCCGAGCGGCACAGCGAGCCGGTCTTGATCTGGGTGGCGGCGGTGCCGACGGCGATGTCGGCGATGGTCGCGTCCTCGGTCTCGCCCGAGCGGTGCGAGACGACCGCCGAGTAATCCGCTTCGGTCGCCATGCGGATCGCCGCCAGCGTCTCGCTGAGCGTGCCGATCTGGTTCGGCTTGATCAGGATCGAATTGGCGACGCCGCGGATGATGCCTTCGGCGAGAATCTTGGTATTGGTGACGAACAGATCGTCACCGACCAGCTGCACCTTGGCACCGAGCTTCTCGGTCAGCAGGCCCCAGCCCTTCCAGTCGCCTTCGGCGCAGCCGTCCTCGATCGAGATGATCGGGTAGCGATCGACGAGGCCGCCGAGGTAGTCGGTGAACTGGTCGGCGGTGAACTGCTTGCCCTCGCCTTCCAGGTGGTACTTGCCCTTCTTGTAGAACTCGCTGGAGGCGACATCGAGGCCGAGGAAGACATCGACACCCGGCTTGTAGCCAGCCATCGCGATCGCTTCCATCAGCACCGCCAGCGCGGCTTCGTTCGATTCGAGGTTCGGCGCGAAGCCGCCTTCGTCACCGACGGCCGTATTCAGCTTGCGGCTGTGCAACACCTTCTTCAGCGTGTGGAAGATCTCGGCACCGGTGCGCAGCGCTTCGGAGAAGCTGCTCGCACCGACCGGCAGAATCATGAATTCCTGAATGTCGATGTTGTTGTCGGCGTGGGCGCCGCCGTTGATGACGTTCATCATCGGCACCGGCAAGGTGTCCGCCTGCAGACCGCCGAGGTGGCGATACAGCGGCTGGTCGTTCTCGGCCGCCGCGGCGTGGGCTGCGGCCAGAGACACGGCGAGAATGGCATTGGCGCCGAGGCGCGACTTGTTCTCGGTGCCATCCAGCGCGATCAGCGCGGCATCGAGGCCGGCCTGATCCTGGGCATCGCGGCCCTTCACGCACTTGGCGATTTCGCCCTCGGCATTCTTGACCGCTTTCAGCACGCCCTTGCCGAAGTAGCGCTTCTTGTCACCGTCACGAAGTTCGACGGCTTCACGGCTGCCGGTCGATGCACCGCTCGGAGATGCCGCGCGTCCGGAGAAGCCGGTTTCGAGGAACACCTCGGCCTCCACCGTCGGGTTGCCGCGTGAGTCAATGATTTCCCGGGCCAGCACGCGGACAATCTCGGACATCCAGTATTCCTCATCAGGTGGTTGCGATTTGCCGGATTCTACGTCGCGCGCCGGCGTCCTGCCACGAACCGCCAGCCTTTGGGCACAGCCACCGACAATCCGGTCACGAATCGATGCCTGCAAACGCGAAAAAGCCGGGCAGCGAGCCCGGCTTTCCGATGTCGCGACGGCCGCGGCAAACCACTCAACGGCTCAGCCGCGACTCCAGCAGCGGCTTGCGCTTGACCAGCCGGTCGAGCTCGACCAGGGTTTCCAGAAGGTCGGCCATCTCCGACAACGGCAGCGAATTCGGGCCGTCGCAGAGCGCTTCATCCGGCTTCGGATGGGTTTCCATGAACACCCCGGAAACACCGGCGCCGACGGCAGCACGCGCCAGCACCGGAATCATTTCGCGCATGCCACCGGAGGCATTGCCCTGCCCGCCCGGCAGCTGCACGGTGTGGGTGGCATCGAAGACCACCGGCGCGAACTTGCGCATGATCGCCAGGCCGCGCATGTCGGCGACCAGATTGTTGTAGCCGAACGAGAAGCCCCGCTCGCAGAGCATGAATCTGTCGTTACCGGGTGCCGCGGCACCCGGCGGATGCGGCAGCACATCGGTCATCTTGTCGATCACGTTGCCCATTTCCCAGGGCGACATGAACTGGCCTTTCTTGACGTTGATCGGCCGGCCGGTCTTCGCCACGTTCTGCATGAAATTGGTCTGCCGGCACAGGAAGGCCGGGGTCTGGATCACGTCGATCACCGAGGCGACCTCGGCCAGCGGCGTGTCCTCGTGGACATCGGTCAGCACCGGCACGCCGATCCTGGCCTTCACCGTTTCCATGATCTTCAGGCCTTCGGCGAGGCCCGGCCCGCGATAGCTGCGGCCCGAGCTGCGGTTGGCCTTGTCGAAGGAACCCTTGAACACATAGAGGATGCCGAGACGCTCGGCGATCGCCTTGATCGTCGAAGCGACTTCCAGCGCCAGATCGAGCGACTCCAGCGTATCCGGGCCGGCGATCAGGAACAGCGGTTGGTCGATGCCGATGTCGCGGCCGCAGAGTTTCATCACGCCACCTTTGCCGGGTCTGCCGCCTGATGAGCCAGATGCTGTTCGCGCGCCGCGCGGATGAAGCCTTCGAACAGCGGGTGACCGTCACGCGGCGTCGAGGTGAATTCCGGATGGAACTGGCAGCCGATGAACCAGGGGTGATCGGGCAGTTCGAGGATTTCGACCAGTTCGCCGTCTTCCGAGGTGCCGGCGATCTTCATGCCGCGCGCGGCCAGCGCATCGCGGTAGTTGTTGTTGAACTCGAAGCGGTGGCGGTGGCGCTCGCCGATCAGCTCGGCGTTGTACAGCGCTCGCGACTTGCTGCCAGCGACCAGGCGGCAGGTCTGGACGCCGAGACGCATGGTGCCGCCGAGGTTGGAGTTCTCGCTGCGCGTCTCGATGCGGCCGGTGGCGTCCTTCCATTCGGTCACCAGGGCGATCACCGGATGCGGCGAAGCCGGTGCGAATTCGGTGGAGTGCGCGCCGACCAGACCGCAGACATTGCGCGCGTACTCGATCGCCGCCACCTGCATGCCGAGGCAGATGCCAAGGTAGGGAATGCGGTTCTCGCGGGCATGACGCGCCGCTTCGATCTTGCCTTCGATGCCGCGCTCGCCGAAGCCGCCTGGGACCAGGATCGCGTCGGCACCTTGCAGCACCGACAGGCCCTGGCTTTCGACGGTTTCCGATTCGATGAAGCGGATCTTGACCCGGGTCTTGGTGTGCAGGCCGGCGTGGTACAGCGCCTCGTTGAGCGACTTGTAGGCATCGGCGAGGTCGACGTACTTGCCGACCATTGCCACCTGCACTTCGACGTCCTGCTCGGCGCGGGCATTGACCACGCGCTCCCAGGCGGACAGATCAGCAGGACGGCACTGCAGGCCGAAGTGCTCGACGACCAGATCATCGAAGCCCTGCTGGTGCAGCCAGCCCGGAATCTTGTAGATGTCGTCGAGATCGACCGCCGAGATCACCGCGCGATACGGCACGTTGGTGAACAGCGCGATCTTGCGCTTCTCACCTTCCGGCATCGGCTTTTCCGAGCGGCACAGCAGCACGTCGGCCTGGATGCCGATCGAGCGCAGTTCCTTGATCGAATGCTGGGTCGGCTTGGTCTTCAGCTCGCCCGAGGACTTCACGAACGGCAGCAGGGTCAAGTGCACGAACATCGCGAACTTGTGGCCGAGCTCGGCGCCCATCTGGCGGATCGCTTCGAGGAACGGCAGCGACTCGATGTCGCCCACCGTGCCACCGATCTCGACCAGGCAGATGTCGGCGCCACGGGCGCCGTCGCGGATGCGGTTCTGGATCTCGTCGGTGATGTGCGGGATGACCTGCACGGTGCGGCCGAGGTAGTCGCCGCGGCGCTCCTTGTCGAGCACGTGGCGGTAGATCTGGCCGGTGGTAACGTTCGACAGGCGGCTGGTCTTGCCACGCAGGAAACGCTCGTAGTGGCCGAGGTCGAGATCGGTCTCCGCACCGTCCTGGGTGACGAACACTTCGCCGTGCTGGAACGGGCTCATGGTGCCCGCGTCGACGTTGATATAAGGGTCGAGCTTGATCATCGACACGGTCAGCCCGCGCGATTCGAGAATCGCGCCAAGGCTCGCCGCAGCGATGCCCTTGCCGAGCGACGACACGACGCCGCCGGTGACGAAAATAAAACGAGTCTGACCAGCCACGAGGGCTGGGGCCTGGGTAACGTCGGGCATGAGCGAGGCGGGCTGCGGGTTTCGTCAATTTTACGGGCAATCGTGGGACAGCGGGGTTCCGTCCAGCGCGAGCCGCTCGGGAAGTCCACCCAAACCGTGCAGCCAGAAACCCTGCCAGCCTTGTGCAACAAGGCTTTCGCGCCACTCTTGCGTTGCACCGATTCCGGGCATGCACCAAGCTCCGCCAGCGGCCTCGAGCACCGGAATGCGCGCACGCAGCCACGGCGGCACGCCCAGCTCCTGGAACCGGTTGCGCAAGGTCTTGGCCCGCGAGCTGCCTGCGGGTCGGAAACGCTCGCCGGCCACGGCGCCGCGAACCCGCAGCGGCCATGGCGGCGGGGCGGCGCCTTCGAGCCGGCCGAGACCGGCCGGCAGGTCGATGGACTGCGCCGATGACCATTGGCACCAATCCTCGGACTCCGGTAGCGGCGACAACGGCGGCATCGCATGCAGTTGATCGCGGTAACGACGCAGCTCGCAGCCGGGCCAGGCGATCCGCGGCTCGGCATCGGCGGCGACGGCCAGCAGTTCGTGGTCGACGCGGTCGAGACCGTCCGCGAACGGCGGACGAAAACCCTGGCCGTGCAGCCACCAACGGATCAGGTTGTGGCGCCGCGCTGGCGTCAGGGCCAGCAGGCCGGCGACCGACAGCGCCCGATGCCGGGCCAGCCGTCGCTGGTCCTCGGCGGCGATCTCGTCGAGCAGGCCGGCGGCCTCGTCGGCCAGCCGGGCAGCCCGGAACAGACTCAGATCGGCCTGGGGAAAGCGCTCGCGCAGGTTCGGCAACACCGCGCGGCGCAGCCAGCTACGGGCGTAGCGTGGATCGTCGTTGTGCGGATCCTCGATCCAGCGCAGGCCATGCTCGACCGCGTAGTCGCGCAGCCGCTGTCGTGGCAGCTCCAGCAGCGGCCGCCACAGCAGGCCGGGCGCGAATGCGGTCAGCGGTCGCATCGCAGCGAGGCCATGGACACCGGCGCCGCGCAGCAGGCGCAGCAGCACGGTCTCCGCCTGGTCGTCGCGATGATGGGCGGTGACCAGTAGCTCGCCCGGGCGCAGCTGAGCGCGCAACAAGGCGTAGCGAGCCTCGCGGGCCGCGCCCTCGGGACCGGCTGCCTCGCCGCCAGCGATCGACGCCCGGCACAGAATCATCGGCACGCCCAGCGAGGCACAGAATGCCGCGCACTCGCCCGCCCAGTCGTCGGCGACCGCCTGCAGGCCATGATGGACGTGGACGGCGATCAGATCGCTGGTGCCGCGCCGTGCGAGGGCGTGCAGCAGCGCGGTCGAGTCCAGCCCACCGCTGTAGGCGACCAGCGTCCGACCACCTGCAGTCGGCGCCGGCAGCGGCGGGATCAGTTCGGAAATGCGTACGGGCCTTGCCATGGCGCAGTGTATGGACTGCAACCAAGGCCCGGAAATGACCAGGCCCGCCGTAGCGGGCCTGGTCAGAACCTCGGCTGCGACCGGGTCAGGCCGCGGCCACCGACGATGCCGGCAGCTCGCCGGCTTCCTCGAAGGTGCCGTAGTCCATCAGACGGCTGTATCGATCGGACAGCAGCTTGGTCATCGGCACGCGGCACAGGCGCTCGACGTGATGGATGACGCGTTCCTTGAGCGTGGCCATCATCAGCGCCGGATCGCGGTGGGCACCGCCGTGCGGTTCCTGGACGATCTCGTCGATCAGCTTGAAGTCGATCAGATCCTTGGCGGTACAACGCATCGCTTCGGCGGCTTCGCGCGCCCGCTCGGCCTTCTTGAACAGGATTGAGGCGCAGCCTTCCGGCGAGATCACCGAGTAGATGCCGTACTGGAGCATCATCACGTGATCGGCGACACCGATCGCCAGCGCACCACCGGAACCGCCTTCGCCGGTGACCGTGGCGACGATCGGCGCGCGCAGCTTGGACAGTTCGAACAGGTTGCGGGCGATCGCTTCCGACTGGTTGCGCTCTTCCGCACCGATACCCGGATAGGCGCCCGGGGTGTCGATGAAGGTGACGATCGGCAGGTTGAACTTCTCGGCCAGCTTCATCACTCGCAGTGCCTTGCGGTAGCCCTCGGGACGCGGCATGCCGAAGTTGCGATAGACACGCTCCTTGGCATCGCGCCCCTTCTGCTCGCCGATCACCACGACCGCGCGGCCTTCGAGGCGAGCGATGCCGGAGACGATCGCCGGATCGTCGGCGTAGTGGCGGTCGCCGTGCAGTTCCTCCCACTCGGTGAAGACGCCGTGCACGTAATCGAGCGCGTACGGCCGCTGCGGATGACGAGCGAGCTGGGCAATCTGCCAGGGGGTGAGATTCGCGAAGATCGACTTGGTCTGCTCGCCGATCTTCGCTTCCAGCCGCGCGATCTCGTCGGTGAGGTTCAGGTCGCTGCCGCCGGTCATGAAGCGCAGCTCTTCGATCTTTTTCTGGAGGTCGGCAATCGGCTGCTCGAAATCCAAGTACGTCATGTTATTCGCCATCGTCGTATTCTGCCCTAGACCGCTGGTTGCTCGAAACCGGCGCCACCCAACGCCGGTATTCGACTTTCAAACTGTCCGGTCCGAGCAGACGTTTCAGCTCCGTCTCGGCCGCCGTTTCAAACTTCAGACGCCAGTCCGTGCCCCAGTCGAGCACCGCTCGCGCCACGCCATTCCAGTATTCCACGGAAATCGTCGCACCATTCGGGCCACGCCACGGTGCCAGCCGCTGTGGCAGTGCCGTGACCGCGATCGGCGGCTTCTTCCAGCTCAGCGTAACGCGCTCGGTGCGTTCACGCATCAAGGCGTCCAGATCATAGAAGCTGCGCGCCGACAGGCGATATTCGAGTTCCCGGCCCTCGCGCTGCGAGGCGCTGATCGAGCCGGTCGCGAAGATCAGCGTATCCGGCTTAAGCAGAGTCTGGAAGCGTTGCCAGTCCTGGAAATCGAGCCAGCAGACCAGCTGCGCGGTGCGGTCGTCGAGGATCAGGATCTTGCCTGGCCGATCGCCCATGATGGTGCGGATATCAGTCAACCAGCCGGCCAGCATCACCTGCTTGCGGTAACCGCGCCGGCGCGGCGCCGGCGCGGCGTCCTCGTCGTCGCCACCGCCCGCGGAGCCACCGCCGAAATCGGGCGGCGGGCCGGCCTCGTCGATCAGCTGCTTGATGGTGCCCGAACAGACCTGATCGATCAGGCCACGATAGGCCTCGACCGGATGGCCGGACAGGTACAGCCCGAGCACCTTTTTTTCGACGGCCAGGCGCTCATTCGGCTCCCAGTCGGTTTCCAGTTCGGCGGCCACCGAACCACTGTTGCCGGCCTCGGCCGGTGTGCCGAGGCCGAACAGGTCGGCGATGCCGGCGCCGGCCGAGGCGGCGGTCTGCTCGGCCAGCTGCAGCGCCTTCGGCAGGGTCTTGATCAGGCTCGGGCGATTGAGCTGGAAGCAGTCCATCGCCCCGGCGCCGATCAGCGCTTCGAGCACCCGGCGGTTGGCCTTCTTGGTGTCGATGCGGCGGCAGAAATCGAACAGATCGAGGAAGGCGCCGTGGGCGCGGCGTTCGTTGATGATGCCGTCGATCGCGCCCTCGCCTGCCCCCTTGACCGCGCCCAGGCCGTAGACGACGTCGCCTTTCAGGTTGACAGTGAACTTGTACTCGGAGGAGTTGACGTCCGGCGGCAGCACCGTCAGCTTCATCCGCCGGCATTCTTCGAGCATCACCACGACGGTGTCGGTGTGGCTCATTTCCGCCGACATCACCGCCGCCATGAACTGCGCCGGGTAATGCGCCTTCAGCCAGGCGGTCTGGTAGGAAACCAGCGCGTAGGCGGCGGCGTGCGACTTGTTGAAACCGTAGCCGGCGAACTTCTCCATCAGGTCGAAGACCTTCGACGCGGTATCGGCATCGATGCCGCGCTCGGCGGCGCCCTTCTCGAAGATGCTGCGCTGCTGGGCCATCTCCTCGGGCTTCTTCTTGCCCATCGCGCGGCGCAACATGTCGGCGCCGCCGAGCGTGTAGCCCGCCAGCACCTGCGCCATCTGCATCACCTGTTCCTGGTAGACGAAGTTGCCGTAGGTGGGCTTGAGCACGCCCTCCATATCCGGGTGCAGGTAGGTGACGTCCTCGGTGCCGTGCTTGCGCCGGCAGTATTGCGGAATCAGGTCCATCGGCCCCGGGCGATAGAGCGAGATCAGCGCGATGATGTCCTCGAAGCAGTCGGGCTTGAGGTCCACCGAGGCGCGCTGCATGCCTTGCGATTCCATCTGGAACACCGCCGTGGTCTGACCCTCGGCGTAGAGCTTGTAGGCTTCGCGATCGGTCAGCGGCAGACTCAGGATGTCCAGTTTCTTCTCCGGCCAGCGCGCATTGATCTGCTGCACGGCGGATTCGATGATGGTCAAGGTGCGCAGGCCGAGGAAGTCGAACTTGACTAGGCCGATGGTCTCGCAGTCCTTCATGTCGAACTGGGTGCGCAGGCCGGCTCCGCCGGCTTCGCAGAACATCGGCGAGTACTCGGTCAGCGGCTTCGGCGCGATGACCACGCCGCCGGCATGGATGCCGACGCCGCGCGTCAGGTCCTCGAGCGCCATGCCGAGATCGATGATCTCGCGCAGGTCTTCCTCGGCGTCATAGGCGCTTTTTAGCTCCGGCACCTCGACCAGCGCGTGTTCGAGCGAGGAGCGGCCGGCCTTTTCTGCGTCGGCCTTGAACGCCGGCGCGCCGGGGATGAGCTTGGCGATGCGATCGCCGAGGCCGTAGGGCTGGCCCATCACGCGGGTCACGTCGCGGACCACGGCGCGCGCCGCCATCGAGCCGTAGGTGATGATCTGGCTGACGCGCTCGCGGCCGTATTTCTCGGCGACGTAGGCGATCACCCGGTCGCGGCCTTCGATGCAGAAGTCGACGTCGAAGTCGGGCAGCGACACGCGCTCCGGATTCAGGAAACGCTCGAACAGCAGGTTGTAGGGCAGCGGATCGAGGTCGGTGATGCCGATCGCGTAGGCAACCAGAGAACCGGCACCCGAACCTCGGCCGGGACCGACCGGCACGCCGTTGTTCTTGCCCCAGCGGATGAAGTCGGCCACCACCAGGAAGTAGCCGACGAAACCCATGCGCTCGATGACGCCGAGCTCGAAATCCAGTCGCGCCTGGTATTCCTCGACCGGCTTGAACGCCCCCTGCAGCTCGAAGCGGCGCTGCAGGCCATCCTGCGAAGTCTTGCGCAGGTACTCGGCCGGCGTGTAGCCGTCCGGCACCGGATAGTCGGGCAGATGGTTGACGCCGAAGCTCAGACTCAGGCTGCAGCGGCGAGCGATTTCCAGGGTGTTCTCGATCGCCTCCGGCAGGTCGGCGAACAGCTCGCGCATCTCCTCGGACGACTTCAGGTACTGCTCGGGTGTGTAGTCCCGAGGCCGGCGTTCGTCGTTGATGACCCGGCCCTGGTTGATGCAGACGCGTGCCTCGTGAGCGTCGAAATCGCCACGCTCCAGGAAGCGCACGTCGTTGCTGGCGACCACCGGCAGCAAGGTGTCGCGCGCGAAAGCGACCACGGCGCGCAGGTGGGCGTCGTCGTCCGGACGGCCGCAACGGGTGATCTCCAGGTACAGGCGATCCGGGAAGAACCGCTGCCACCAGCCAACGAGCTTGCGGGCCTGCTCGACGCGGCCGGCGAGCAAGGCCTTGCCGATCTCGCCGTCGCGGCCGCTGAGCGCGATCAGGCCAGTGCTGGCGGCTTCGATCCAGGTGCGGCTGATGCGCGGCCGGCCCCGGCCCTGCCCTTCGTTGTAGGCGCGCGACAGCAGGCGGGTCAGGTTGCGGTAGCCGGCATCGTTCTGGACCAGCAGGGTGATGCTTTCCGCCTGCTCGCCGTCGCCGAGTTCCGGGATCGCGACATCGGCGCCGATGATCGGCTTGATGCCGGCGCCCTCGGCGAGCTTGTAGAACTTCACCATCGCGAACAGATTGTCCTGGTCGGTGACGGCGATCGCCGGCAGGCCCAGTCTCGCGGCGCAGCCGGTCAAGGTCTGCACGTTGGCACCCGCACTCTTGCGCGCCGGAGCCTCGATGCGGATCAGGCTGTCGACCAGCGAGAACTCGGTGTGCAGGTGCAGGTGGACGAACATCAGGCCGGGCGATTTCGAATTCATGAAAGCCGCGCAGCTACCGCGGCCGAGGGCGATTCTAGCCAGCCGCCGACACGGCCACCCGGACGGCCGCGGCGCAGGGCGCGAAGCTCAGCCGGTGGATGGTGCTAGCACCTTGTTGCGCCAGCGCTTTCAGGTGCAGCGGCGTGCCGTAGCCCTTGTGCCTGGCCAGGCCGTAGCCGGGAAACTGCGCGTCGAGCCGGCTCATTTCGGCGTCACGGGCGACCTTGGCGATGATCGCCGCCGCCATGATCGCGTCCTCGGAACGATCGCCACCAACCACCATCCGCACCGCCACCGGCAGCCGCGGTCGCTGGCTCCCGTCGACCAGGCACAACGACGGTGGCGCCTTCAATGCGGCAACTGCGCGCTGCATCGCCAGGAAGGTGGCCTGGAGGATGTTGATCGCGTCGATCTCCTCGACCGTGGCGATGCCGATCGCCCAGTCCAACGCCACCGCTTCGATCTGTGGCACCAGCCGCTCGCGCTGCAGCGCAGTCAGCGCCTTGGAATCCTTGAGCCCGACCAGCCCGTGGCTTTCCGGCAGCACCACCGCCGCGGCATAGACCGGCCCGGCCAGGCAACCGCGGCCAACTTCGTCGATGCCGGCGATGTGCGCGTTCATCGCCCCGCGATCAGCTCGGCGATCGCCGCGGCAGACGCCTGCGCAGCATTGCGGCGCAGTTCCGCGCGAACCGGTGCGAACTGCGCGAGCTGGCGCTCCCGCGCAGCCGGATCATCCAACAGCACCTGCAGCGCCTCGGCCATCGCCGCGGGCTGCAGGTGTTGCTGCAGGAATTCCGGCACCACCGGTTCGGCGCTCAGCAGGTTCGGCAGGCTGACGTGGCGGACTTTCAACAGGCCCAGGGTGTCGAGCAGGAAGGCGGTGAATGCCGACATCCGGTAGCCGACCACCATCGGCCGAGCCAGCAGCAGGCATTCCAGGGTGGCCGTGCCAGAAGCCAGCAGCACGGCGTCGGCGGCACGCATCGCTTCCCGGGACTGGCCATCGACCAACACCCAGTTCAGCGCTGGTGCGTGCTCGGCGATCGCCTGCGCCATCACCGGCCGCAGACTGGGCTTGGCGATCGGCGTCACCAGCGACAGGCCGGGCACGCGCTTGGCAAGCAGGCTCGCAGCCTGCGCGAAAGGCACGGCGAGCTTCGCCAGTTCGCCACCGCGACTGCCGGGCAGTACCGCCAGACAGGGACCGTCGACCGGCAAGCCGAGCAGACGGCGCGCCTCGGCCCGGGCCATGGGCTCGGCCAGTTCCTCGGCCAGCGGATGACCAACGTACTCGGCGCGGACGCCATGACCCGAGTAGAACTTCGGCTCGAACGGGAACAGGCAGAGCACCAGATCGGCTGACCTGGCGATGGTTTTCACCCGGCCCTGACGCCAAGCCCAGACGGTAGGGCTGACCAGGTGCACGGTTGTCATGCCGCGCTCGCGCAGCCGCCGCTCGAGACCGAGATTGAAATCCGGCGCATCGATGCCGATCACCGCATCCGGAGGGTCGGCCGACAGGCATTCGACGAGTTCGCTGCGCAGCCGGAACAGGTCTGGCAGCTTGGGCAGCACTTCGGCGATGCCCATCACCGACAGGCGATCGATGCTGGCGATCGACTCGCAGCCGGCGTCACGCATCCGCGGCCCGGTGACACCGCTGAAGCGGGCGTCCGGAAAGCGTGCGCGCAAAGCGGTAATCAATGCGCCGCCGAGCAGGTCGCCCGAAGCTTCGCCGGCGATCAGCGCGAAGTGCATCAGTCGCTCCGAGCCGGTGCGCGGCTCAGCGGACGATCGACCGCGTCGAGCTTTCGATGAACGCCAGCAGGCGCGCGCAGTGCGTCGAGGTCTGGGCCATCTCGGCGAGCTTCACTTTCACATCGACCATCAGCAGGTCGGAGATGTAGATCAGCTTGTAGGCGTCCTTGATGTCGCCGATTTCCTCGACGCTGAAACCGCGCCGCTTCAGGCCCTCGCTGTTGATGCCGCGGGCCTTGGCCGGCTGGCCTTCGATCATCATGAACGGCGGCACGTCCTTGAGGATGACGCTGCCGCCGCCGGTGAAAGCGTGGCCGCCGACCCGGCAGTACTGGTGTACCAGGGTATAGCCGCCGAGGCCGGTCCAGTCCTCGATGGTCACGTGGCCGGCGAGCGTGGTGCCGTTGGCCAGGATGTTGTCGCTGCCGACGATGCAGTCGTGGGCGATGTGGACATTGGCCATGATCCAGTTGCGATCGCCGACCTTGGTCAGGCCTTCGGCCGTCTTCAAGGTGCCGCGCTGGATGGTCACGTACTCGCGGATCGTGTTGCCGTCGCCGATCTCGACCCGGGTCGCGTCCTCGTACCTGGCGGTCTTGTCCTGGCTGATCTCGCCGAGGCTGGCGAACTGATAAATGGTGTTGTGCTTGCCGATCCGCATCGGGCCGCGCAGAACCACGTGCGGGCCGATGCTGCTGCCCTCGCCGACCTCGACATCGGCGCCGATGATCGAGTACGGCCCCACCGAAACCGTCGGGTGCAGGCGGGCACCGGCGTCGATGATCGCGGTCGGGTGGATCAGCCCTGCCTGCGGCGCAGTCATGCTTGCGCTCAGGCCGCCGGCGGGACTTCGCCCGGCGCCGGGCGCGAGGAATCCTTGAGCATGCACATCAGCGTCGCTTCGCAGGCCAGCTCGCCGTCGACCGTCGCCCTCGCCTTGAAACGGCGCAGGTTGCGCTTGGCCCTGTCGAGGCTGACTTCGAAGCGCAGCTGGTCGCCCGGTTCGACGATGCGCTTGAAGCGCGCGTCCTCAATGCCGGCGAAGTAGAAGATCAGCCCCGAATCCGGCTTGATGCCAGTCTCGATCGCCGTCAGCAGGCCGCAGGCCTGGGCCAGCGCCTCGATGATCAGCACACCCGGCATCGTCGGCACCTGCGGGAAGTGACCGAGGAAGAACGGCTCGTTGTAGGTGACGTTCTTGATCGCCACCAGCGACTTGCCCGGGTCGTGCTCGATGATCTTGTCGACGAGCAGGAATGGCTGACGGTGCGGCAGCATCGCCATGATGTCGCGGATATCAAAGATCGTCTTGCTCACCTTGCTCCTCTCCCGTTGCCGGTGTCATTTTCAGTAATTGTTCGATCGCCGCAAGCCGTTCGTCCATCTTCGGCAGGCGGCGGATACGGGCGACTTCACGTCGCCATTCGCGCGCCGGCTGCGCCGGGATGCCCGAACCGTACTGGCCGGGCACGGTGATCGACTTGGTCACCATCGCGTAGCCGTAGACCAGCACATTGTCGGTGATCTGGATGTGGCCACCGATCACCGAGGCGCCGCCGATCATGCAGTTGCGGCCGATCGTGGTCGAGCCGGCGATGCCGACGCAAGCGGCGATCGCCGTGCCCGCCCCGATCCGGCAGTTGTGGGCGATCTGGATCTGGTTGTCGAGCTTGACGCCGTCCTCGATCACCGTGTCATCAAGCGCGCCGCGATCGATCGTGGTGTTGGCGCCGACTTCGACGTCGTCGCCGATCAGCACGCGGCCAAGCTGCGGCGACTCGAGCCAGCCGGCCTTGGTCGGCACCAGGCCGAAGCCGCGGCCGCCGATCACCGCGCCGGGCAGCAGGCGCGCGCGGGCGCCGATCACGCAGTCCGGCGCGACATAGACATGGGCTTCCAGCCGCGAGCCGGCGCCGATCACCGCCCCGCGGCGGACGACGCAGTTCGGCCCGATATAGCTGTGCTCGCCGATCGAGGCTTCCGCCTCGATCACTGCGCCGGCGGCGATGCCGCAGCCAGCGCCGATGAGCGCCGTCGGGTCGACGGTCGCCGCCGCGTGGACGCCGACGGTGAATTCCTCGGAGCGGTCGAACTCCCGGGCGATGCGCGCGAACGCGATCGCCGTGTCGGCCGCAACCAGGGCGTTGCCCTGGTAGCTGGCTGCATCGCGCGGGCCGAGGATGACCGCGGCGGCCCTGGTTTCCGGCAGCTGCCTGCGCAGCTTCGGATCGGCGAAGAAGCCGAGGTGCCCGGACTTGCCCGGCAGCAGCGAGCAGACGCCTTCGATGGCGATCGCCCCGTCACCGCGCAGTTCCAGGCCGTGACGCTCGGCCAGGGCGGCCAGGGTCGTCGGCGGGCGCTTGCTCATCGATACCGGGACGGTCGACTCGTTGCTTACTTGGCGGTACCGCCGAGCTTCTTGACGACGTCGTCGGTGATGTCGAAGGCAGCGGTCGCGTAGACCGGATCGGCGATCACCACGTCGTAGCCCTTTTCCTTGGCGACGGCGACGACGGCATCACGAACCTTGCTGACGACGTCGTTGGTCAGCTCGCGCTGACGGGTCTGGGCATCTTCCTGGAACTTGCGGCCGGCCTGGCTGAGGTCGACCTGGCGGGCGGCCAGATCCTTTTCGGTCTTCGCGGCGGCGTCGGGACTGACCGTCACGCGGTCGCGCTTGAACTTTTCGACGTCGGCTTCGAACTGCTTGGACTGGCTTTCCAGATCCGACTTCCGCTTCTGGAACTCGCCGGTCATCTTCTGGTCAGCGGCCTTGTACTGCGGCGACGAGCGGACGGCGTCATCGAAGCGGACCACGGCGACCTTGGCGTCGGCAGCCAGCGCCATCGTCGGTGCAGCGAACACGGCCAGCACTGCAAGGGCAGCGGCGGCAAGAATGCGGGGCTGAATCATGTCTCGATCTCTCTTTGAAGTTCAGAAGTGCTGCAGGGTTTGCGGGAGGTTGCCAGTCCGGCAGTGTGCTGGACCACAGTCGGGATGACGGTTAGAAACCAGTGCCGAAGTTGATCTGGAAGCCATCGGTGAAGTCGCCAGGTTTGTCGTTCAGCGGGAACGCATAGCTCAGGCTGAGCAGGCCGAGGATAGGCGTGAAGAAGCTGAAACTCAGACCGTAGGATTGGCGCAGGCTGGACAGGCTGAAATCGCCGGCCTTCGCGTAGACGTTGCCGACGTCGAAGAACAGGCTGGCGCGCGTGGTCTTGTTGTCGCTGACCACCGGGATCGGGAAGACCAGATCGGTCTGGCTGGTGGCGCGCAGGCGGCCGCCGAAGGGATTGTTGTTCGGGAAGTCGCGCGGCCCGAGCGAGCCATCGCGATAGCCGCGCACGGTATTGGCACCGCCGGCGAAGTACAGCTCGTACGGCGGCACGTCGGAACCCTTTTCGTAGGTATCGACATAGCCGACCGTCGCGTTGAACTCGGTGAAGAACTTGAACGGCAGCTGGAAGTACTGCTCGTGCGAGATGCTGGCGTTGTAGTACTTGAGATCGCTGATCGGCGTGGTGATGTCGAAGTTGAAGCGGGTCAGCATGCCGCTCGACGCGAAAAAGGTGCGGTTGCGGGTATCGCGGGCGATACCGGTGCGCAGCTGCACTTCGGTGAACTCGGTGCCGTTGCGGATCACGAAATCGAGGATCTCGTTCGACGACGCGCTCGGGAAGGTCTTCACCGCGGTCTGGCTGACGCCGGCACCGAGGCGCAGCGACGCGAATTCCGACAGCGGAATGCCGTAGGTCAGGTCGCCGCCGACGACGTTGGTGTCGAAGCCGGAACTGAAGCGGATCACCGACTGCGACTTGCGGAAGTAGGCGGATGCCGTCTGGCTGATGCCGTCCTGGGTGAAGTAGGGATCGGTCAGGCTCAGGGACAGCGAGCGGTTGAAGGTGCTGGTATCGGCAGCCAGCTGCACTCTGTTGCCGGTGCCGAGGAAGTTGGTATTGGTGATGCTGGCGTTGATCAGGAAGCCCTGGGCGCCCGAATAGCCGACACCGAACTGGATCGAACCCGGCGCGCGTTCCTTGACCTTGAATTCGATGTCGACGAGATCGTCGCTGCCGGCGACCGGCTTGGTCTCGACTTCCGCCTCTTCGATGAACGGCAGGCGCGCCAGGCGCTGACGGGAACGCTCGACGGCGCTCTTCGAGAACGGCGCGGCTTCCAGCTGGCGCATCTCGCGGCGCAAGGTTTCGTCGTTGGTGCCGGTATGGCCCTGGAAGTTGATGCGCCGGATGTAGGCGCGTTTTCCGGGCTCGATGAAGTAATTGATGCTGACTTCGCGCTTCGGCTCGTCGACTTCAGGCAGCGGCGTGACCTTGGCGAACGCGTAGCCGATGTCGGACAGCGCGCCCTCGATGCGGGTCGAGGTCTCGGTCGCTTCCTTGCGCGAGAACACGGCACCGTTCTTCGACGAGTTCAGCGCGTCGAGGAACTTCTCGTTGAGCACGATCTCGCCGGAATAGCGGTGATCCTTGATCTTGTAGACCGACCCTTCTTCGAGGGCCAGGGTGACGTAGATGTCCTGCTTGTCGGGCGACAGCGCAACTTGCACCGACGAGATGTTGAACTGCAGGTAGCCACGGTCCTGGTAATACGAGGACAGGGTTTCGAGATCACCACCGAGCTGCTGCTTGGAATAGCGATCGGACTTCTGGAACGGCATCCAGGTCGTGCCTTCGAGCTTCAGCTGCTTGAGCAACTCCTCGCGCGGGAACGCCGTGTTGCCGATCAGGTTGATCTCCTTGATCTTGGTCACCTTGCCTTCGGTGACCTTGATGTTGATATCGACCCGGTTGTTCGGCAGCTCGGTGACTTTCGCCTCGATGGCGACGTCGTAGTAGCCGTTGGCGTAGTACTGGCGGCGCAGCTCCTGTTCGACCGAATCGAGCAGCGCGCGCTTGAACAGTTCGCCTTCCGACAGGCCGGCATCCTTCAGCGACTTGTTCAACTCGTCGCCGCCGACTTTCTCGTTGCCTTCGATCTTGAAGCTGGCGATCGCCGGGCGTTCCTTGACCTTGATCACCAGATCGTCGCCGTCGCGGACCAGCTGCACGTCGAGGAACAGGCCGGAGCCATAAAGGCTGCGGATCGCCTGCCGTGATGCCGTTTCGGTCAGTTCGTCACCGACCGACAACGGAAAGTAGGTCAGCACCGTGCCGAGTTCGAGACGTTGCAGGCCTTCCGCCCGCACCTGCTTGATCACGAATGGATCAAACGCCCACGCCGCCTGCGTGCTTGCGGCGATCGCGACCAGAGTCAGCAGCGCGCCGCGTGCCGTGTTGCGTAGACCGTTCAGAACCATTCCTCGAATAAACCCGTAGTCGTTGTCAGCCGATCACGCTGGCGACATCGTTGTAAAACGCCAAGCCCATCAGCATCAGCAGCAGGGTAAGGCCCAGTTGCTGGCCTGCCGCCTGCACGCGCTCGGAGAGCGGCGAACCTTTCACCGCTTCGATCAAGCCAAACAGGATCTGACCGCCGTCGAGCATCGGGATCGGCAACAGATTGAAAACCCCGATGCTGACGCTGACCAGTGCTACGAACGTCAGGAATGCACCAATTCCGGCGCTGGCCGAATAGCCCGCCGCTTGCGCGATCTGGATCGGACCACTGACGTTCTTTACCGAGACATCGCCGACGACCATCCGGTACAGCAGGCGTACCGTCAGGGCCGACACCTGCCAGGTCTGGTGCAACGCCGCCGATGCCGCAGCCAAGGGACCCAGCTGCTCTTCGGCGCGCAAATCCTGCCACAAATCACCCTCGGTCGCCATGCGCTGCGGGGCCAGGCCGATGCGGCCCACGGTCTCGCCATGGCTGCCATCGGAACCGATGATGATGCTGATCTCCTGGACAGCGTCGGCGCGTTCGACGGAGAACTTCGCCAATTGCCCCGGACGCGCCGACACCTGGCGGCGCAGGTCCTGGAACGACAGGACCGGCTGGCCGTCGATAGCGGTGATGCGATCGCCGACCTTGAGGCCGGCGCGCTCCGCCGCCTCGCCCGGCACCACCTGGCCGACCACGGCCGGAATCGGTGGCTCGAACGGCACCAGCCCGAGATCCTCGAACAGCAGCACCGGGTCGACCCGGGCCTTGCCCAGATCGATGCTCAGGCTCCGTTCACCGCCACCGGCGACTGCCACCACGAACGCGGTGTTGCGCTTGGCCAGGGCCTTGTCGAGCAGTTCGGCGCGCAGTGACGACCAGGTCGGAATCGGGCGCTGGTCGAGCGACAGGACGCGATCACCGGCATGCAGGCCGGCGACGGCCGCGAGACTGCCGGCCGGCGGCTCGGCAATCACCGGCTTCATGCCCGGCACGCCGACCATGTACAGCACCCAGTAGAACGCGATCGCCAGGATGAAATTGAACGCCGGGCCGGCGGCATATACGGCGATGCGCTTGGCCACCGGCTGGCGGTTGAAAGCGCGCGGCAGATCGACCGGCGCGATCACGGTATCGGCTTCGCGCTCGTCGAGCAGCTTGACGTAACCGCCGAGCGGAATCGCGGCGACGATATATTCGACTCCGTCCTTGCCGCGCCTCGACCACAGCGGCTTGCCGAAACCGATCGAGAATTTCAGCACCTTGATGCCAAAGCGCCGCGCGACCCAGAAGTGGCCGAACTCGTGGAAGGCCACGAGCACGCCGATCGCGACGATGAAAGCGGCGGCGGAATGCAGGGTATCGAGCATGGATCAGGAACCGGGGTGGGACGGTGACGCCGCTTCGACCATTGCGGAGGTGAAAGCGTTCGCGGCCACGATCAGATTCCCAGCAACGACAGACCGAGTGCGAGCACGGGGGCCGCTGCGAGCAGGCTGTCGACACGATCGAGGATGCCGCCGTGCCCCGGCAGGATGGTGCCGCTGTCCTTGACGCCGCGATACCGCTTGAACAGGCTTTCGGTCAAATCGCCGACGATCGACGCCACGATCACCAGCGCGCAGAGCAGCAGCAGCGGCAACCAGTCGAAGTGGCCGACACCGAAAGCCCAGGGCGCCAGCAAGCATGCCGCCAGCATCGCGGTGATGAAGCCACCGATCGCGCCTTCGACCGACTTGCCGGGGCTGACTTCGAGTGCCAGCTTGCGCTTGCCGTAGCGGCGGCCGGCGAAATAGGCGCCGATGTCGGCCATCCAGACCAGTGCGAACAGGAAGAACAGACGGCGTACGCCGTTGTCGGCGCCGTGCAAGCTCGCCAGCCCGAGCAGCGCCGGCACCAGCATCAGCAGACCGTAGATCGCCAGCAGCGGCGTGCCTGGCGGCCGCAGCCGGAAGTTGACCGGGTAGCCGCTGATCAGGCTTAAAGCGTCACCCCACCAGATCGCGCCGGCGATCAACACCCAGATGCCGTAGCCGATGCTGCTGGCGTGCCAGCTCGCCGCCAGCAGCACCGCGACCAGCAGCAGGTAGCCGGCACGCGCCGCGCGCTGTGTCAGCCCCATCAGCGCCGTCCACTCCCAGGCCGCGACCAGACCGACCGCAGACAGGAACAGATAGAGCCAGGGCGTCGGAAAGGTGAAGATCGGCACCAGGATCAGCGGCAGCAGCACCAGCGCGGTGATCACTCTCTGCTTGAGCATCAGTGTCCAGCCTCGGGAGTGCACGCAATCGATCGCGCAGGGCCAGACATGCGAGACAAGGCGCGCGGAGCAGTCATGGTTGATCCATGGCGACGACAAGCTAGGCAGTACCGCGCGCCTGGGACGAGCGAGAATTGATGCGCACTCCCGAAGCCGGACACTAGCTCGCTTCCGGCACGCGACCGAAGCGCCGTTCGCGTGACGCGTACCACGCGAGGGCGGCGGCATAGGCCGTCTCGTCGAAATCAGGCCACAGCGTCTCGACCAGGTGCAGCTCGGTGTAGGCGAGCTGCCAGATCAGGAAATTCGACAGCCGCTTCTCGCCACCGGTGCGGATCAGCAGATCGGGATGCGGCAGGTCGGCGATCACCAGGCGCGATTCGATCGCCTCCGGCGTGATCGGCAGGCCCTCTCTGCACAGGCTGGACGCCGCCTGGGCGATATCCCACTGGCCGCCGTAGCCGACGGCAACCACCAGGACCAGGCCGGTGTTGGCAGCGGTCAGCGCCTCCGCTTCGGCCATCATCTGGCGCAGCGCTTCCGGAAAATCGCGGTGATCGCCGATGAAGCGGATCCGCACGCCGTTCTTGTGCAGGCTGCTGATCTCGCGACCCAGGGTGCGCAGGAACAGGCGGATCAGCAGCGATACCTCGGTCGGCGGCCGCTGCCAGTTCTCCTGGCTGAAGGCGAACAGGGTCAGCACCTTGACGCCGGCCTTGTGCGAGGCGCGGACGATGCGCCGGGCCGTCTTGACCCCAGCCTGATGGCCGAAGGCGCGCGGCCGCAGACGCTGCTTCGCCCAGCGGCCATTGCCGTCCATGATGACGGCGACGTGCGCCGGGATGCCGGCCTGGTCTGGCGTGGACAGGTTGCGGGTCATCCGACCGACAGCAGCTCTTTTTCCTTGGCGTTCATCACTTCTTCCGCCTTGGCGACGAACTGATCGGTGAGTTTCTGGATCGCCGCTTCAGCGCCCTTTTCCTCATCGGCGGTGATGATCTTTTCCTTGGCCAGTTCCTTCACCGACTGGTTGGCGTCACGGCGAACGTTGCGGATCGCCACGCGGGCGTTCTCGGTCTCGCTCTTGACCACCTTGACCAGATCCTTGCGGCGTTCTTCGGTCAGTGGCGGCATGTTGATGCGGATCGTCGTACCGGCCGTGTTCGGGGTGATGCCGAGGTCGGAACCGAGGATAGCCTTCTCGATGGCACCAATCATGTTGCGGTCCCAGGGTGCGATCGAGATCGTCCTGGCGTCTTCGACGACCACGCTGGCAACCTGCGACAGCGGCGATTCGGAGCCGTAGTAATCGACGCGGACGTGGTCGAGAATGGCAGTCGAGGCGCGGCCGGTGCGCAGCTTGCTGAACGAGTGCCTGAGGCCGTCGACGGTCTTCTGCATGCGGGCCGTCGCGTCTTTCTTGATGTCTTCGATCATCGGGTCAATCCGGGAAACTCAGGGTGATGGCGAATGTTCGGGCTTGGCAACGGGACTTCAGACCCGAACCAGGGTGCCCAGCGAGGTATCGCCAGTGACGATCCGGAGCAGAGCCTTGGGACGATCCATGTCGTAGACCCGGAGCCGGACCTTGTGGTCGCGGCATAGCACCAGCGCGGTCTGGTCCATGACGCCGAGGCGCTGGTCCAGCGCCTCGTCGTAGGTCAGTTCATCGTAGCGCGTCGCGGTCGGGTCCTTCTTCGGATCGGCGGTGTAGATGCCGTCGACCTTGGTCGCCTTCAGCATCAGGTCGGCCGAGATCTCGATCGCGCGCAGCGCTGCGGCGGAGTCGGTGGTGAAGAACGGGTTGCCGGTACCGGCGGCGAACACCAGCACCCGGCCTTTCTCGAGGTGGCGGATCGCCTTGCGGCGGATGAAGTCCTCGCAGACCTCATTGATCCGGATCGCCGACTGCACGCGGGCTTCCAGACCGATCCGCTCGATCGCGTCCTGGATCGCCAGCGCGTTGATCACCGTGGCCAGCATGCCCATCTGGTCACCGGTGACCCGATCCATGCCACCGCGCGCCAGGCCTTCGCCGCGGAAGATGTTGCCGGCGCCGACCACCAGCGCGACCTGCACGCCGAGATCGACAATTTCCTTCAGTTCATTGGCCAGGAAGGTCATCACGCTCGGCGAGATGCCGAAACCGAGATCGCCCATCAGGGCTTCACCGGAAATCTTCAGCAGGATGCGCTTGTAGGCCGGCTGGGGGGCAGGCTGTTGATTCAATGCGAGACTCCGAGTCAATCAGCGGGGATCGCCGGACCGCCCCGCAGAATGCGGCGCGGTTCAGGCAGGGGTGGCGACGAGCAGCCAGCGGAACGGGAAAGTGTCAGTTACCAAAAGGCCCCGTTTCCGGGGCCTCAGATGACAATACTTTACCTGAAAATCAGGCCCCGGCAGAGGGTCAGCCCTGGGTGGCGGCGGCCACTTCGGCGGCGAAATCGAGGGTTTTCTTCTCGATGCCTTCACCGACCGCCAGGCGCACGAAGCTCGCCACGCTGGCGTTCTTCGACTTCAGCAGTTTCTCCACGGTCTGGTCCGGATCCTTGACGAACGGCTGGCCGACCAGGGTGATGTCGTTGACGAACTTGGCGATCTTGCCAGCGGTCATCTTGGCGAGGATTTCGGCCGGCTTCGGCTTGTAGCCGCCGCCGAACTTCTTCTTGACACCGGCGTACTCCTCGTCCCAGTTCTTCTTGCCTTCGGCGTCGAGACCCTCGTAGTGGCCGTTGCTGCGCTCGGCATCCATTTCCTTCAGGAAACCGCCGAAACGGTCGGATTCAGCCTGTGCCTCGGCCTGCTCCCGCGCCATGGTCTCTTCGATGACGCGCTTCTCGGCTTCGATCGCTTCGGCCGGAATCTGCGTGGTGTCGAGGTAGCGCGGCGCGCTCGCGGCGACGTGCATCGCCAGATCACGGGCCAGATCCTCGTCGCCGGCGTTCAGCGCCACGACGGCGCCGATCTTCGAACCGTGCAGGTAGAAATTGATCGGGCCTGCGGCCTTGTCGACGATCTCGAAGCGGCGCACGGTGATGTTCTCGCCGATCTTGGCGACCAGGCTGCGGCGGATTTCCTCGATCGACTGGCCATCGGCAGCCTTCAGCGCCAGCAGGTCGGCGAGCGTCGCCGGGCGTGCAGCGAGAGCGGCCTTGGCGGCGGCATCGCCGAGCGCCTTGAAGTCGTCGCCTTTCGACACGAAATCGGTTTCGCTGTTGGTTTCGACCAGCACGATGGCATCGGCACCGACGGCAATCGAGATCACGCCTTCGGCGGCGGTGCGGCTGCCCTTCTTGTCGGCCTTGGCCATGCCGTCGACGCGCAGCTTTTCGGCCGCGGCATCGACATTGCCGCCAGTGGCTTCAAGCGCCTTCTTGCAGTCGCTCATGCCGGCGCCGGTACGGTCGCGCAGTTCCTTGACGAGGGCAGCAGTGACGGGAGTGCTCATGTCGGTTCAACCTTGATTCGAATGTGGGGGAGGTACGCGTCGGAACGCCGACGGTACTGCTTGCAGATGTCGGCCCGGAGTCGATCCGAGGCCACCCCGGAACGAGAAACGGCGCTATCGCGCCGCGTCTGCCGGTACTTGACGACCAGCGGCGGCGGATGAGGGTACTCATCCGCCGCCTACCAGACTTCAGGCGTCGCGGCCACCCGGCTTGCCCGGGCGCGGACGGCGCGGACGCGCCGGTGCGGCGTCGTCACCGGCGGTCGCGAATTCTTCGGCGCGGACGTTGACGGTGTTGGTGCCACGACCTTCGATGATCGCGTCGGCGATGCACTGGGCGTAGACCTTGATCGCGCGGATGGCGTCGTCGTTGCCCGGGATCACGCAGTCGATGCCGTCCGGGTTGTTGTTGGTGTCGACGACGGCAATGATCGGAATGCCGAGCTTCTTGGCTTCCGAGACGGCGATCTTTTCGTAGCCGGTATCGATGATGAACAGGGCATCCGGCAGCGCCGGCATGTCCTTGATGCCGCCCAGCGAGCGCTGCAGCTTTTCCAGCTCGCGGGTGAACAGCAACTGTTCCTTCTTCGACAGGCGGCCGATGGTGCCGTCGGTGACCTGCTTTTCCATCTCGTGCAGGCGCTTGATCGAGCCCTTGATGGTCTTGAAGTTGGTCAGCGTGCCGCCGAGCCAGCGCTGGCTGACGTGCGGCATGCCGGCCCGCACGGCCTCGTCGCGGATCGCGTCACGGGCGGCGCGCTTGGTGCCGACGAACAGGATCCGGCCACCGTTGGCGGCCAGCTTGCCGGCAAAGTTGCAGGCGTCCTTGAGCAGCGGCAGCGTGTTCTCGAGGTTGATGATGTGAATCTTGTTGCGGTCGCCGAAGATGTAGGACTCCATCTTCGGGTTCCAGTAGCGGGTGCGGTGTCCGAAATGGACGCCGGCTTCCAGCAGCTGACGCATGGTAATCGACGACATGGTGCAATCTCCTTGGGTTGGGCTGACCGCGCATCGAGGAATCCTTCGGCCCCATCTCATGTTGATGGCGACTTCGGAACACCCAGGGACGAGCGCGGATGGTTTCTGCCGCGGACATCATCAAGCCGTTGAAAACACGGCCCGATGATTGCATTGCGGCTGCATTGCCTTGCGGCGGCGCGCTTTATACCATACGGCGCTCGACGCTGACCACCCGCCCCCCGCGCGCGGCCCATCGTGGACAGCGCGCGGCGACCGCCGCATCTCCCCAAGCCGCAGGCACGAAACTCCCCATGTCGGTAACCATCAAGAATCCGGAAGAGCGCGAGGGCATGCGCGCCGCCGGCCGAGCAGCCGCTTCCGTCCTCTCCATGATCGCGCCGCACGTGAAAGCGGGCGTGACCACCGAAGAGCTGGACCGCATCTGTCATGACTACATCGTCAACGACCTGCAGTGCATCCCGGCGCCGCTTGGCTACGGCGGCGGCCACGGCCGGATGCCGTTCCCGAAGTCGGTCTGCACCTCGATCAACCACGTTGTCTGCCATGGCATTCCGGCCAACAAGGCGCTGAAGCGCGGCGACTGCCTGAACATCGACGTCACCGTGATCAAGGACGGCTGGCACGGCGACACCAGCCAGATGTTCTACATCGGCGAGCCGACCATCCTCGCCCGCCGCCTGACCGAAACCACCCGCGAAGCGATGCTCGCCGGTATCCGCAAGGTCCGCCCCGGCGCGCGGCTCGGCGATATCGGCGCCGCGGTGCAGGCGGTCGCCGAAGCGCGTGGCTACTCGATCGTCCGCGACTACTGCGGTCACGGCATCGGCCGGGTTTTCCACGAAGACCCGCAGGTGGTCCACTATGGCCGCGTCGGCACCGGCATGGAGCTGCTGCCGGGCATGACCTTCACCATCGAACCGATGCTCAACGCCGGCAAGGCCGACGTGAAGCTGCTGCCAGACGGCTGGACCGTGGTCACCAAGGACCATTCGCTGTCGGCGCAGTGGGAACACACCATCCTGGTCACCGAAACCGGCTACGAGATCCTGACCCTGCGCGAAGGGGAGGTCGCTTGAGGACGGCTGTGGTCAGCGACCAGTGGTCAGCCGTCGAAGGTCGCGCAACGTGCGTCTTCCGCGCCTCAAGCAGGAATCACCTGCGATCCGCAGAATGCTCTGATTCCAAGGGCCACAGGCCACTGGCCACTCACCACTGGACACCGTTTCATGGGCGCTGAAATCGAGCTGAACGAAGACGAGAGCATCGCCGTCTTCTCCGCGCGCCGTGTCCGCAACCGCCTGCGCGCCGATAGCGGCAAGCCGGTCGCCGCATTCCGCGAAACCCTGGCCTGGGGCCGCGAACGGCTGGTCGGCCTGTTTCATGAAGGGACGCCGGCCGACTCGCTGGTTCACGCCCGCGCCCATCTGGTCGACGAGGTGCTGCGCGAGGCCTGGACCCAGTTCCTGCCGCAGTCCTCGGGTGGGCTGGCGCTGATCGCCGTCGGTGGTTACGGCCGCGGCGAACTGCTGCCGTACTCGGATATCGATCTGCTGGTGCTGTTCGACGAGGCGTCGCTGGAAGCCTCGAAGTCGCAGCTGGAAAACTTCTTCGCTTTCCTCTGGGACATCGGCCTCGATGTCGGTTCGGCCGTGCGCAGCGTGTCCCAATGCGCCGAGCTGGCGGCCAGCGATGTCACCGTCATCACCAATCTGACCGAAGCCCGGCCGCTGATCGGCGACCTGAGCCTGTTCGCCGCCCTGCAGGACGCGATGCGGCCGGAGCACATGTGGCCGGTCGATGCCTTCTTCCGCGCCAAGGTCGCCGAGCAGCAGGCCCGCCACGCCAAGTACGACGACAGCGCCTACAAGCTCGAACCGAACGTCAAGGAAAGTCCCGGCGGCCTGCGCGATATCCATACCGTGGCCTGGGTCGCCAAGCGCCATTTCGGCGCCTCTAGCCTGACCGAGCTGCGCGAGCGCGGTTTCCTGACCAAGACCGAGTGCGACGAGCTGTTCGCCGGCCAGGATTTCCTCTGGCGAGTTCGTTTCGCGCTGCACATGATCACCGGCCGCCACGAGGACCGGCTGCTGTTCGACCACCAGAACAAGATCGCCACCCTGTTCGGCTACGAGGATGCCGATCGCAACCGCGCGGTCGAGCAGTTCATGCAGCTGTACTACCGCACCATCAAGTCCTTGAGCTGCCTCAACGACATGCTGCTGCAGCTGTTCGAGGAAGCGATCCTCGGCAAGGGTCAGAATCTTGAACCGAAGCCGCTGAACTCGCGCTTCCAGCTGCGTGGCTGCTACATCGAGGCGCGCGCCGACGACGTGTTCCAGAAGCAGCCATCGGCGCTGATCGAAGTGTTCGCGCTGATGCAGCAGCATCCGAAGATCGAAGGCATCACCACCGGCACCCTGCGCCTGATCCGCCGCGACCGCCGGCTGATCGACGCCGCGATGCGCGCCGACGTGCGCTGCCGGAGCTTGTTCATCGGCATGTTCCAGCACGGCCCGGGCCTGACCCGCGCGCTGCGCCGGATGAACCGCTACGGCGTGCTCGGCCGCTACCTGCCGGTATTCGGCACCATCATCGGCCACATGCAGTACGACCTGTTCCACACGCTGACGGTCGACGAGCACACGCTGCGTCTGGTGCGCAACCTGCGGCGCCTGAACATGGAGCTGTTCCGCCAGGAGCTGCCATTCTTCAGCGACATCATGGGGCGGCTTCCGCGCCCGGACCTGCTCTACATCGCCGGCCTCTACCACGACCTCGGCAAGGGCTCGGGCGGCGACCACTCGGAAATCGGCGCCCAGGAAGCGGAGAAATTCTGCCTCGCCCACGGCCTGTCGCACGCCGACGCCGACCTGGTCTGCTGGCTGGTCCGCAACCACCTGCTGATGTCGCTGACCGCCCAGCGCCAGGACATCTCGAACCCGGAAATCGTCACCGCGTTCGCGGCCAAGGTCGGTGATCGCGCCCGCCTCGACTACCTGCTGATGCTGACCGTCTCCGACATCCGCGCAACCAATCCCGCGCTGTGGAATTCCTGGCGCGAAAGCCTGCTCCGCGAGCTGTACCACAGCACCAAGCGGGCGCTGGAGCGTGGCCTCGACAACCCGTTGTCGTCCGACGAGAAAGTGGCCGAGCAGCGCCGCGCCGCCTACTCGCAGCCAGCCGCGCAGCACGTCGACGGTGCGCTGACCGATCGCATCTGGGGCCGCTTCAACGCCGATTATTTCCTGCGCCATTCGCCGGCCGAACTGGCCTGGCATCTGGCGGCGATCGCCGCGACCTCGGAAGACCAGCTGCCGCTGGTGCTGGTCAAGACGCTGGACGGCCGCGGCACCACCGTATTCGTCTACATGCGCGACCGCGACCACCTGTTCGGCCTGTCGACCGGCGTGCTGGCCAAGCTCGGCCTGAACATTCTCGACGCCCGCATCAATACCTCGGCGGACGGCTACGCGCTCGACTCCTTCGTGGTCATGGAAGGCGACGGCACGCCGATCGAGAACGTGCACCGCTTCGAGGAGATCGGCAGTGCGCTGCGCAAGGTGCTGGCCGATCCGAGCATCTCGGTGGTCGACGTCAACCGCCGGCGCGCAACGCGCCTGCGCCACTTCGACACACCGACCAACATCCATTTCAGCCAGGACCAGGCCCACGGCCGGACCATGCTGGAACTGGTTACCGCCGACCAGCCGGGCCTGTTGTCGCTGATCGGCCGGGTGTTCCACAAGCGCGGCATCCTGCTCGATGCCGCGAAGATCGCGACCATCGGCGAACGCGCCGAAGACGTTTTCTACATCACCGACCGGCAGCACCAGCCGATCACCAGTGAAAAGACCCTGGACGAGTTGCGCGAAGTCCTGACGCGCACCCTGACCAGCGCCGAAGGCACACACAGATAGAACGACAGAGAGACCGCTTGAACAACAATGAACTGAAGGCCATCGTCGAAAGCGCCTGGGAAGAACGGGCCACGCTCGATGCCTCGAACACCGCCGTCGGCGCCGCCGTCGAAGCGGCGATCGAACTGCTGGACTCGGGTGCCGCCCGTGTCGCCGCCCCCGATGGTTCAGGGGGCTGGCAAGTCAACGACTGGCTGAAAAAGGCCGTGCTGCTGTATTTCCGCCTGCACGACAACGTTCCGCTGGCCTCCGGCCCGCTGGTTGGCTACGACAAGGTACCGCTGAAGTACGACGGCTGGGATGCCAGCCGCTTCAAGGCCCAGGGCGCGCGCATCGTGCCGCCGGCCTCGGTGCGCCGCGGCGCCTACATCGCCCCGGGCGCGATCCTGATGCCGAGCTTCGTCAACATCGGCGGCTACGTCGGCAAGGGAACCATGGTCGACACCTGGGCCACGGTCGGCTCCTGCGCCCAGATCGGCGCCAACGTCCATCTGTCGGGTGGCGTCGGCATCGGTGGCGTGCTGGAACCGCTGCAGGCCAGCCCGACGATCATCGAGGACGATTGCTTCATCGGCGCCCGTTCGGAGATTGTCGAAGGCGTGATCGTCGAACGTGGCGCGGTGATCTCGATGGGCGTGTTCATCGGCCAGTCGACGCCGATCTACGACCGCGAGAAGGACACCATCAGCTACGGCCGGGTGCCGGCCGGCTCGGTGGTGGTCGCCGGTTCGCTACCCAAGGATGGCGGCCGCTACGCGCTGAACTGCGCGGTGATCGTCAAGACCGTCGACGCCCAGACTCGCTCCAAGGTCGGCATCAACGCCCTGCTGCGCGACCTCTGAGCGGAGCCGCGCCCCCGCCGCCGTCGCGCCGCTCAGGCCGACGGCGACGGCGGCGATTCGATCTCCTGAGCTTCGGCCTGGCTGTCCGGCCCGCCGATGCGCAGGAAGCGGGTGGCCAGGTAGACCTCGCGCAGGAAGTGCAGCAGCCCGGCGATCAGCAGCAGCATCGCGAACACGAACACCGTCGCCACCAGACCGCCGAGCCGGATCCCGGTCAGCGTGCCGATGAACAGCACGACGATATCGCTGCAGATCAGCACCGCGCAGGAGACGCACAGAGTCAGCGCCCGGTTGGCCAGCCGGGCACGCTTGGCCAGATTCTTCAGCGCCAGGCGGATTGCATCGGCCCGGGTGATCGAAGCGCCGCGCAGTAGCGCTTCCAGATGCCGAGCCCGGTCGACAATGCGGCCGAGCCGGTTCGAGATCACACCGGTGAACGCGGCGACACCGGCCAGCAGGAACACCGGCGCCACCGCGAGCTGGATGACGTGGGCAATCGAATTGATCTGGGAATCGGCATCCATCGGCTGGCGTCCTGGCTGAGCGCGGCGATTATCGCCGCGAACGATCCCGGATAGCGGGCGATGACCACGGCATAAAAAGGCCGGCCTGGAAAGGCCGGCCCCGTGGCCCGCACGCAGCCCGCAATCTGGCGGCGCCTTACTGGACGCGCGAGCTGATCGCGTTCACCGCTCCGCCGTTGCCGATCGGTCCGACGGCGGTGGCGGCACCGGTGCCGAGGTCGATCCGATAGAACGTCGATAGCGAACTGCCGGCCGCACGCAGCGCCGCGTAGGCGAACTGGTCGGATGCGCCGGCGATATCGAGACTCTGCTCGGCGGCACCGACACCCGTGGCCGGCAGGCCGACCCCCAACGGGCCGACCGCGACCAGGGCTCCGTCGTTGGGCACCGCCACTCGCACCAGCGAACTGTTGGCCGCATCGATCGCGTACTGGAAGGTGCCGCCGACCGGCGCCGACCGGTATGCCGTGGCGACGATCCGTGGCGCCGGCAGGACGGTGCGGGTGGTGCCGTCGACGAACGCGAACGCCGCGGCGCGCGATTCACCGTCGATCACCCGGCCCGCTTGCACGTTGACGCGCAGATTCTGGCCGCTGTCGCTGACGATGCGCAGCAACTGGGTGCGCGGATTGAAATCGACACCGAAGCGGGTGCCCGTCAGCGGCGTGCTCAGGGTGCCGATCGGCGACGCGGTGACGACGGCGACGGTGAAGCCGGTCTCGACATTGTCGACGGTCAGCGGGAAAACCCGGTTCTGGTTCGACACGCCGTAGCCGCCGTTGATGCCATCCGGCGCGGTGGTGTCTTCGCAGAAGCCGACCAGGTGCTCGCCTTCCGCCAGGCCACTGACCGGCACGGCGACCGCGCCACCGACCAGTTCGCCGGTCAGCACGTTGATCCCGCGACCGTCGACCATGTCACCCGAAGGCCCCTCGACCAAAGACGCAAACGAGCGGACATTGACCGAATCCAGGCGATCGTCGTTGACGACGATCAGGCTCTTGTAAGTGGCGGCTGGCAAGGTCGACAACAGCGTCGCGGCGCCGGTCAGCGGGTTGATCCTGTAGATGCCGCTGCCGGCATCGGTGGTCAGGAGCGCGTAGTGCTCGTTCAGCTCGCCGGCCTGATAGATGTCGTAGCCATTGACGGAGATGGCATCGATCCCGAGCGAGCCGACCCGCGTCAGGCGTCCGGCATTCGGATCCTGCGTGTACAAGGTGTCGGTGTCGGCGTCGATCACGAACAGCGTGGTGCCGTCGCCGCTCTCGGGATTGGTGTACGCCGCGGCCGTGACGCCCCGCAGGTAACCCATGCGGCCGTCGACCAGAGTGCTGACCGGCGCCGCCGGAGCCGGGGATACCAGGGCGGCGGGCGGCACGCGCAGGTTCAGACCGTCTTCGCCGATGATCCTCAAGGCATTGGCCACCGGGTTGAAATCGACACCGTAACGGGCGGCGGTAAACACCGTGCCGTCGCCGGTGACCGGCTGGATAGCCGAGGCGATGGCGGTCGCCGGGTCGACGACCAGCAGGCGGCCGATGCTGGTCACCGCATACAGATTGCCGTCGGCGGGTCTGAAATCCAGACCGGCGATGGCTTCATCGGCGCCGAGGCCGGTGACTGCGCCGATGCGGGTGACTGCCGCCGGACTGTCCGGACTGAAGCGGATCAGTTCGGCGTCGCCGCGGATGCCGAATACCGTCACCACCGGGTTCACCGGTGGCGTGCCCGGATCGACTGGCGTCGCGACGGGATCCAACTCGTCGGCACAGCCAGCCATGACCAGTACCGAAATCGCCAGCAAAACGCCGGCTACTGCCCTGCACTTCATCCGCGGACAGTCGCGGCCCTGATTCATCGATTCATTCATTGATTTTTTTAGTTCCTGAGCCAGCGGGGGGAAACGAGTCAGCGTACCGACATCCCCTTATTTTGCTTCATATGAATTTCTCATCAGATCGGTCTGACATCTGTCGACTAACGGGAAAGCCTTCGGGCCTGCCGCCGCCCGACGACGGCATGGAAGCTGCTCGCCAACAGCATGCGGACCCGGATTCGTCGATGATCCGACCATCCGCCTCACGACAGGAGTAGCCGATGTCCGCCGAACCCGGTCCGCCGAAGGAAGCCCCGCGGGACATGCAGAAGGCACGCCACATCCGCCTGACCTCGCATCCGCCGGTGGCCGATACCGAATTGCTGACCATTCACTGGGGCGCCGCCGATCCGCTGGAACGCGGGCCGCTGGTCGGCACCACCACCAACCGCCTGCAGCGCAACGTCATCGGCTCCCATTCCGGCTCCTACGGCGTCTATCGGGCCCTGGCGGTCGCCGCCAAGGCGTTGCCGAAAGGTCATCGCGCCGACCTGACCAACACGCTGCCGACCGACCGTATCGGCCCCTACCCGTCCTGGTTCGGCGCCGACCGCATCGTCTCCCTGGACCCGTTCGGAGCGATAGTCGCCGAGGTCTACTGCGCCCAGATCGAGCAGGGCTTCGACCTGCGGCCGACGATCGCGGTGACCAAGGCGCACATCGACCTGCCGGAAATCCGCGAAGCGATCGCCGCCGGCCGCCTCAAGCCGGACGGCAAGCTGCTGCTCGACGACGGCTCGGCCGTGGTCACCAAGGTGGCGCTGGAACCGGTCTGGTGGCTGCCGGGGGTCGCGAAGCGCTTCGGCGTCGAGGAAAACGCGCTGCGCCGCGCACTGTTCGAGGAAACCGGCGGCATGTATCCGGAGCTGGTCACCCGCTCCGATCTCGAAGTGTTCCTGCCGCCGATCGGTGGCCAGACCGCGTACATCTTCGGCGACCCGGCAGCACTCGCCAACCCGGAGGTCAGCCTGTCCTGCCGAGTCCACGACGAGTGCAACGGCTCCGATGTGTTCGGTTCCGACATCTGCACCTGCCGGCCCTACCTGACTCACGCGATCGAGGAATGCATACGCGGCGCGCAGCCGGTCTCCCACGGCGGACTCGGTGGCGTCGGGCTGATCGTCTATTCCCGCAAGGAAGGCCGGGCGCTCGGTGAAGTCACCAAGTTCCTGGTCTACAACGCCCGCAAGCGCCAGGTCGGCGGCGACAGCGCCGACAAGTACTTCCTGCGCACCGAATGCGTCGCCGGCGTCCAGGACATGCGCTTCCAGGAACTGATGCCCGACGTGCTGCACTGGTTCGGCGTGCAGCGGATCCACCGCCTGGTGTCGATGAGCAACATGAAATACGACGCCATCGTCGGCGCCGGCATCAGCGTGGACGAACGCGTGAAGCTGCCGGACGAGCTGATTCCGGCCGATGCCCGGGTCGAGATCGAGGCCAAGATGGCGGCCGGCTATTTCAGCGACGGCGCGGTGATCGATGCCGACAAACTGGTCGACGTCAAAGGCCGCACGCTGTGAGCGAGGCGGTTGCGAACTTGCGCGATCCGGCGACGATCCGGGCCCGCGCCGGCAATCTCGCGCGGGCGGTGGCGGCCGGCGAATCGCCGTGGTTCACGGTCGACGAGTCGCGGCTCGACGTCGCGGCGGCAAAAGTCGTCGCGGTGACGCTGGCGCGCTATCCGACCCTGGCGATTCCCTACCACAGCCGCTGGCGGCACTTCGAAGCCGGCGGCGTCGACCGCGCCGGAGAACTATCGATGGCACTCGCCGGCCTGGATCGCGGCGAGCAGGCGCGCAGCCGCATCGACCTGGCGATCGTCAGCGTGCTGCTCGACGCCGGCGCCGGGCCGGGCTGGGCCTATGTCGACGGCGGCGTCCGCTATGGCCGCTCCGAAGGCCTGGGCGTGGCCAGCTTCCGGGCGTTCATGGCCGGTGCTTTCTCCTCGGACCCGGCGCAACCGCTGAGAGTCGATGGCCTGGCGCTGCAGGGCCTCGACAGCGCGCGGCTGGCACAGCTGTTCCAGGTCGGCGATGACAATCCGCTGATCGGCCTCGACGGCCGCGCCGAACTGCTGCGCCGCTTCGGCGCGGCACTCGCTGTCCGGCCGCAGGCCTTCGGCCGCGATGCCCGACCCGGCGGCCTGTTCGATCTGCTGACCGACCACGGCCGGAGCGAGCGCATCGAGGCTGCGGCGCTGCTGCGCGCCCTGCTCGACCACACGAGCGACATCTGGCTGACCGGCAACCAGCTCGACGGTGCCTCGCTCGGCGACGTCTGGCCGCATCCGCTCGCCGGCGGCGACGGTCCCAGCGCCGGCTGGACGCCGTTCCACAAGCTCAGCCAGTGGCTGGTCTATTCGCTGTTCGAACCGTTCGAGTGGGCGGGCGTGACGATCGCCGGCCGCGATGCGCTCACCGGCCTGCCCGAGTACCGCAACGGCGGCCTGCTGCTCGACAGCGGCGTCATCGCCCTGCGCGATCCGGCGTTCGCGAACCGGCAATGGCGCGCCGACGATACGCTGATCATCGAATGGCGAGCGCTGACCGTGCACCTGATCGACGTGATCGCCGATCGCGTTCGCGCTTTGCTCGGCCGTACGGCCGACGAACTGCCGCTGGCTTGCGTCCTCGAAGGCGGCACCTGGGCTGCCGGCCGGGTACTCGCCGCCGAACTGCGCGGCGGCCTGCCGCCGCTGAACATCGTCAGCGATGGCACCGTTTTCTGACCACAATTCCCAGGAATCAAACGATGACCGTAGGCACCGTCCATCTGATCGACCACCCGCTGGTCCAGCACAAACTGACCCTGATGCGAAAGAAGAGCGCCAGCGTCAACAGCTTCACCCGGCTGCTCGACGAGGTCTCGACCCTGATGGCCTACGAGGTGACGCGCGACATGCCGATGCACGAAGTCGAGATCGAAACGCCGATCTGCTCGATGACCTCAAAGCTGATCGACGGCAAGAAGATCGTCCTGGTGCCGATCCTGCGCGCCGGCCTCGGCATCCTTGCCGGCATGCGCGGCGTGATCCCAGGGGCGCGAGTCGGCCACATCGGCCTGTATCGCGACCCGAAGACGCTCGGCGCCATCGAGTACTACTTCAAGATGCCGTCCGGCATGCGCAACCGCGACGCGATCGTCCTTGATCCGATGATGGCGACCGGCAATTCGGCAGTCGCCGCCGTCGACCGGCTGAAGGAAACCCATCCGCGCTCGATCCGCTTCGTCTGCCTCTTGACCTGCCCGGAGGGTCTGGCGAACTTCCACAGCCAGCACCCGGACGTGCCGGTCTACACCGCGGCGATCGACCAGGGCCTGAACGAGCACGGCTACATCGTGCCCGGCCTGGGCGATGCCGGAGATCGGATCTTCGGCACCAAGTAGCCGCCAAGATCCCCCGGTGGCTGCGGGAGGCCTTGTTGCATCGCGGTAGAATCGGACATCAATCTTTCCGACCTTGCCGCTCTCATGGCCGATGACTCGCGCAGTTCCCCGGTGCTGGACCTCACCCAGGCGTTGATCGCGCGCCGCTCGCTGACTCCGGACGATGCCGGCTGCTGCCAGTTGATGGCCGATCGCCTCGCCGCGCTCGGCTTCACGATCGAATGGATCAACTCGGAAGGCATCACCAACCTCTGGGCGACCTATGGCAGTGGCGCGCCCTTGTTCGTGCTCGCCGGCCACACCGATGTCGTACCGCCCGGCCCGACGGCCGCCTGGGCGAGCGATCCTTTCGTGCCGGAAATCCGCGACGGCGTGCTCTACGGCCGTGGCGCCGCCGACATGAAAAGCGGCCTCGCCGCGATGGTCTGCGCGGTCGAGCGGCTGCTGGTCCAAGGCGCGATCAGCGGCACGATCGCCTTCCTGATCACCAGCGACGAGGAAGGCGTGGCCAAGCACGGCACCCGCCACGTCGTCGAAGTACTGAAGAGCCGCGGCATCAAGCCGGACTACGCGATCGTCGGCGAAGCGACCGGCGACGAACAGTTCGGCGATCGCATCACCATCGGCCGGCGCGGCTCGCTGGGTTGCAACCTGAAAGTGTTCGGCAAGCAGGGCCATGTCGCCTACCCGCTGAAAGCCGACAACCCGATCCACCGCATCGCCCCGGCCCTGGCCGAGCTGGTGTCGATCGAATGGGACGCCGGCAATGCCCACTTCCCGCCGACCTCGTTCCAGGTTTCGAACATCCATTCCGGAACCGGCGCGACCAACGTCATCCCGGGCAGCATTGAGCTGGTGTTCAACTTCCGCTACTGCACCGAATCGACCGACGCCAGTCTCAAGGCCCGCGTCCACGAGGTGCTCGACCGTCACGGCCTGCGCTACGAGGCCGACTGGTGGCTCAGCGGCCTGCCGTTCCTGACCCGCCAGGGCGCGCTGATCGAAGCTGCGAAGGCCAGCATCCGCGAAGTCACCGGCCTGACGCCGGTGCTGTTCACCGGTGGCGGCACCTCGGACGCACGCTTCATCGCGCCGATGGGTACCGAGGTGGTCGAGATCGGCCCGGTCAACGATTCCATCCACAAGGTCGACGAGCACGTCCGCGTCGTCGATCTCGAGCGCTTGAGCGCTGTCTACGAAGGCACGCTGGTGCGTCTGCTGGGCCAGACCCGGGCCCAAGCTCCAGCCCTGGCCCAAGCGTCGGCATGAGCAGCGCGCCGGTGGTCGGCAGCTTCCGTCCGAATCCGTTGCTGGCGCCGCAACTGATCCAGACCGTGCTGGCCGGCAAGCGGCCGGTGGTGGGCCGCTGGCAGCGGCGCGGCAACGGCATGGACGCGGTGGCGATGCAGCACCTGCTCGACTGCGGCGTCGACGAAAGCGGCCAGCAGGTGCGCCTGACCGGCATGCATTCCCGGCAGCCCGGCGGCCGCGAGCCGCGCGGTCTGATCGTGCTGATCCACGGCTGGGAAGGCAGCCACGAATCGGCCTATCTGTACTCGATGGCCGCACGTGTCTTCGAGGCCGGCTGGAACGTGTTCCGCCTGAACCTGCGCGATCACGCCGGCACCCACGACCTGAACGAGCGGATGTTCCACTCCGCCCGGATCGCCGAAGTGCTGAACGCGGTGCGCGCCGTACAGACCATCGACGGCGCCGCCAGGCTCGGCGTGATCGGCTTCTCGCTGGGCGGCAATTTCGCGCTGAGGGTCGGTCTGCTCGGCCCGGCGGCCGGCATCACGCCGGCGCTTTCGATCGGCATCTCGCCCTCGATCGACCCTGGGGCGACGCTGGAAGCGATCGACGATGGCCCGGCGGTGTTCAAGCGCTACTTCCTCGACAAGTGGCGCAAGACGCTCGACGCCAAGGCCGAAGCCTGGCCCGGCCGCTACGACTTCAACGAGCTGAAGCGCATCGACAGCTTCGTCGGCATCACCCGCCGCTTCGTCTTCGATCACACCGAATACGGCTCGCTGCAGGACTACCTCGGCTCGTACACGCTGACGCCGCCGATGCTGATGGGCTCGCCCTCGCCGATCGCGGTGCTGACCGCGCAGGACGACACGGTGATCCCGTTCCGCGATTTCGACGGCCTCGGCGAGCGTGGCTCGGTGGTCGCCTACGACGCGCCGGCACGCGGCGGGCACTGCGGCTTCATCGAGAACCTGCGGCTGGAAAGCTGGGCCGAGCGACGAGTCGTCGAGTTGCTGGACCGGCTCTAGGAGCTTCCAGCAGTGTCGTCTCACGCGGAGCAGGCCAAGACGCGGAGAACAGCAAAAGCACTTTCTGGAAAGGCTTTTGCCGTGGCTTTTCCTTCCGCGTCTGGGCGCTCTCTCTGTGAGGCCAGTTCTCGACGTTCGAAATCTGTATCCGACCCCGATTCTTAAATCTGTATCTGCCCCCGATTCTTCGGCTCAGGATTTCGGCGCCATGCGCTTCAGCGCGAACGAGAACAGCTGCGGGGCGTAGCGCTTGAAGCGTTCGTAGAACACTTCCTTGCCGCCCATCATCACTTCTTCCTGGTCGGTCTCGACGGCGTCCCAGATCGCGTCCGCGCAGGCTTCCGCGCCGATGCCGCCGGCGATATCGTGGTCGGTGACGCCGTTGGCGCGGCCGTCGCCCTTCACCGCGTTCATCGAGATCTGGGTTTTCACGTAGCCCGGATAGACCGTGGTGAACTTCAGCCCGTCACGCCATAGTTCCGCGCGCGCGGCTTCGGTGAAACCGGCCAGCGCGAACTTGGCGGCCGAGTAGCCGGTGCGGGCCGGTGCGCCGATGCGGCCGGCGATCGAGGAAATCATCACGATATGGCCGCGCTTGCGTTGGCGCATACCGGGCACCAGCGCCCGGGTCAGCGCCACCGGCGCGAAGAAATCCAGTTCCATCAGCCGCCGGTAGACCTCCATCGAGGTATCGACCAGGCGACTGCGCTGCGAGATGCCGGCGTTGTTGACCAGCACATCGATCGGCCCCAAACAGCTTTCCGCTCTGGCAACCGCGTCGGCACCATCGAAGGCCAGCAGGTCCAGCGGCAGCACCGCGACCCTGGCCGGGTCCGGGCAGGCAGCGCGGACGCGCTGCAGTTCGCCCTCGCGGCGAGCGCTGAGCACCAGCCGGGCGCCGCTTTCGGCGGCTTTCAGCGCCAGGGCTTCGCCGATGCCGCTGGAAGCGCCGGTGATCCAGACGGTGGTATCGCGCAATTGGGTCATCGGGCTTCAGGCTTGGCGGCGGTTGGAATTAGCTGGGCAGACCCCTCCGCGGCAGCGCCGCCAGCCAGTCCTGCAGCGTGTCGAGCAACACCGACGACAGGTCGCTGGTGATGAAGGGATATTCGGATACTGCACCAGAGCGGGTGTTCAGGAACAGATGGTTGACGCCGGGCAGAACCCGCACCTCGGCGGCCGGATTGTCCTTCAGCGCGGCGCGCGCCGGGCCTTCGTTCAAGGCCGGGGCGATCTGGTGATCGAGAGCGCCGAACAGCACCAGCGCCGGCCGATGGATGCTGCGCAGGGTCGGCGCAGGGTCGTAGCTGAGGATGTGGCGGAACCAGTCGGAGCTCAAGGACTGCCGCTGCCCTTCGACGAAGGCCTCCGGCAACCGGCGTTGCTCGCCGATCCTGCGCAGCGCCGTGCGCAGTTGCTCGTCACGCTGGTCGCTGGGCAGATCGGCCTGCAGGATGTCGAACAGCCGGCCCGCTTCGTCGGCGGCGGCCAGCGCGTCCTTCTCGGTGGCGCCGCGATCGAGCGCGCCCTGGGCGTTCTGGTACTGGGAAATCGCCCGGCCGGGGACGGTCGGCGGCGCCAGCAGCACCAGCCAGGCGACGTCGGCCCGGCGGGCGGCAATCATCGGCGCGATCATGCCGCCCTCGCTGTGGCCAAGCAGGCCGACCCGGGAAGCGTCGATATCCTGACGGCTGCGCAGGTAGTCGAAGGCCGCCTCGGCGTCGGCGGCGTAGTCGAGCAGCGTGGCGCCCCTGAACGCGCCGGTCGACTCGCCGACACCGCGCTTGTCGTAGCGCAGCACCGCGTAGCCGGCGTCGGTCAGCACTGCGGCCAGCATGCGGAACGGCTTGTGGCCATACAGGGTTTCGTCGCGATCGTTCGGGCCGCTGCCGTGGATCAGCACCACCGCGGGTAACGGCAGGTCGCGAGCGACAAACGCCGGCCGGCTCAGGGTTCCGGCGAGTTCGACAGCGTCGCTTGCGCCACGGAAATGCACTTCCTGCTCGACCGGCGCGGCTTCCGCCGGCGCCGCCCGGGCCAGCGCGCTGCCATGATGCAGTGCCGCGACACCAACCAGTGCCGCGCCCGACAGCCATTGCTTCCACGACCGCTGCATCATCTTCACCGCGACCCTCCCGCAAGGCAGATATCAGCCGGCTGAGCAGGCGCCGGCGACAGAACTCCATTGCGGCAGTGCAACATCAAGGCCAACAAGAGGGCTTTCCCTCTATCCGTGGGTGATTTTTCCGGGATCGGCGCCAGTCGTCCGATCAGCGGCGGCTCCTGCGGTCGGCGCGACGAGAGCCGCTTCGTCAGCCGCCCGCCGGCCTCGGCGACGGCGTCGGGATTCAGGCGGTCGGCCGGCGCACCCGGAACCAGGCCGCGTACAGCGCGGGCAGGAAGGTCATGGTCAGCACCGTGGCGACGATCAGCCCCCCCATCAACGCTGCCGCCATCGGCCCGAAGAAGGTGCTGCGCAGCAGTGGGATCAGCGCCAATACGGCGGCGGCGGCGGTCAGCACGATCGGCCGGAAGCGGCGCACCGCCGATTCGACGATCGCCGTCCAGGGATCGTGGCCGGCGTCGATGTCCTGGTCGATCTGGTCAACCAGGATCACCGAATTGCGCATGATGATGCCGGCCAGCGCGATGACCCCGAGCAGGGCAACGAAGCCGAACGGCATGCCGGTGACCAGCAGCGCCGCGGCGGCGCCGATGATGCCGAGCGGTGCGGTCAGCAGCACCATCACCGTGCGGCCGAAGTGCTGCAACTGGATCATCAGCAGCAACAGAATGGCCACCAGCATCATCGGCATCTGGGCATTGATCGAATCGTTGGCGATCTTCGACTGCTCCAGCGCACCGGCGATGCCGATCGCATAGCCGACCGGGAGCTGGGCGCGCAGTGCATCGAGCTGGGGGTCGATCGCGTTGGTGACGTCCGGCGCCTGCCGGCCGGGCACCGTCTCGGCCTGGATGGTAATCGCCGGCAGCCGCGCATAGCGCCAGATCACGCCCGGCTCGAAAGCCGGCTGGGCCTTGCCGAACTGCGAGAACGGCACCGAGACGCCACTCGCCGTCGGCATGTAGGCATCGGCCAGATCGCTGATCCGTGAGCGCTCGTCGAGCGGCTGGCGGGCGATGATCTCGACATTGCGGTTGGCCTCGCGATAAGTGCCGATGACGCTGCCCGACAGGATGGTCTGGCCGGCGCCGCGGACCTGTTCGCTGGTGATGCCGAGCACCCGCAGCTTGTCCTGGTCGAGACGGTCCTGGACGACCAGGATGGGCTCATGCCAATTGTCGTGGACATTCCGGGTCAGCGGGCTGGCGGTGATGATCGCCTTGACCTGATCGGCGTAGTTGCGGACCAGCTTCGGGTCCGGACCCTGGACGCGGAACTGCACCGGCCAGCCGACCGGCGGGCCATTCGGCAGTGGATCGACCCTGCCGCGCACTTCCGGGAATTCCTCGGCAATCCAGGTCCGCAACCTTGCACGCAGCCGCTCGCGGGCCTTGAGGTCCTGGGCGACGACCATGAACTGGGTGAAATTGACATGCGCCAGCTGCTGATCGAGCGCCAGATAAAAGCGCGGTGCGCCATTGCCGACATAGGCGACGTAGTCGACGACGTCGGGATCGGCTGCCAGCTTGGTTTCCATGCGCCTGGCGATGTTCTCGCTGGCAACATAGCTGGAACCCTCCGGTAGCCAGAGATCGACCATCAGCTCGTCGCGGGTCGAATCCGGGAAGAACTGCTTCGGTATGAACGCAAAGCTGGCAACGCCAAGCACGAAGGCGGCGAGCGTGGCGAGCATCACCGTCTTGCGACTTGCCACGCACCAGTTGATGACACCACGCAGGCGTCGGTAGAACGGGGTGTCGAACAGTTCGTGATGCTCCCCAGCCGCTCTTTCCTTGAGCAGCCACATGCCGAGCCACGGTGTGACATAGACGGAAGCCGCCCAGGAGATCACCAAGGCCATGCCGACGACCGCGAAGATCGAGAACGTGTACTCGCCGGCCGCCGACTTCGCGAAGCCCACCGGCAGGAAGCCGGCCGCGGTGATCAGGGTGCCGGTGAGCATCGGGAATGCTGTCGAGGTGTAGGCGAAGGACGCTGCCTTCAGCTTGTCGTAACCCTCCTCCAGCTTCCGCGCCATCATTTCGACGGCGATCATCGCGTCGTCGACCAGCAGCCCCAGCGCCAGTACCAGTGCGCCCAGGGAAATCTTCTGCAGCTGGATGCCGGCCCAGTCCATCGCCAGGAAAGTGACGCCGAGCACGAACGGAATGGTCAGCGCCACGACCATGCCGGTGCGCAGGCCGAGGCTGAAGAAGCTGACCACGAGCACGATGACGACTGCCTCGGCAAGAGACTGCACGAACTCGCCGACCGCGCTCTTCACCACCTTCGGCTGATCGGTGACCTGATTGACCTCGATGCCTACGGGAAAGCTGCCGCGCAGCCGCGCGAGAGTGACATCGAGCTGCTCGCCGACCTTCAGGACATCGCCTTCCTTCTCCATCACCACGCCAAGAGCGATGCTTTCCTTGCCGCGGTGGCGGATCTTCATCCGCGGCGGGTCTTCATAGCCGCGATAGACCTTGGCGAAATCACCGAGCCGGAAGGTCGAGCTGCCGACCCGGAAGCGGGTGTCCTCGATCGCCGCCAGATCACCGTAAGCGCCGTCGACGCGGATGAACAGCGCCCGCTCCTCGGTATTCAGCTGGCCCGAGGGCGCAACGATGTTCTGCCCTTTCAAGGCTTCGGCCAGCTGCGGGAAGCTGATGCCGAGCTGGGCGAACTTGCGATACGAGAACTCGACGAACACCTTGGGCTGCTGCTCGCCGAGCAGATCGACCTTCTCGACACCCTTCACTGCCGAGAACACCTTGCGGGCGCTGTCGACGTAGTCTTTCAGCTCGGTGTAGCTGAAGCCTTCGGCGTGGAAAGCGTACATGGCGATGTAGGTATCGCCGAACTCGTCGTTGTAGAACGGCCCCTGCACCCCTTGCGGCAGCTGACCCTGGACGTCACCGACCTTCTTGCGCACCTGGTACCAGATGTTGCGCACTTCCTTCGGCGGCGTGTCCTCGCGCAGGAACACGAAGACCTGGGTCTCGCCGGGCTTGGAATAGCTCTGGGTACGATCGAGGAACGGCGTTTCCTGCAGCTTTTCCTCGATACGGTCGGTGACCTGCTGCTCCACCTCGGCCGCGGTGGCACCCGGCCAGTAGGCGCGCACGACCATGATCCGGAAAGTGAACTCCGGATCTTCCTTCTGGCCGAGATTCAGGTAGGCGAACACACCACTGATCATCAGCAGCACGACGATGAAGCGAGTGAACGAGGCGTGCTCGATCGCCCAGCGCGACAGGTTGAAGCCGCCGTTCCCGGCACCCGGCTGATTCATGGCTTCAGCCTGCGGCGGCAGCAGATGCGGGCACGGCCGTCTCCGGCATCAGACGAACCTTCTGGCCTTCGCGCAGCAGCGGCGCGCCGGCGGTGACCACGCGTTCGCCCGGCTGCAGGCCCTCGCCGATCAGCGCGCTGTTGCCGTCGAAACCAGCCAGCCGCACGGGCCGGAAGCGCACGATGCTGCCCGCTTCGTCGAAGACCCAGACGCCGTGCACGCCCTGCTGTTCGACATAGGCGGTCAGCGGCAGATGAATCAGCGACGGCTGCGCCGGGCCCGGGATTCGCACACTGGCGGTCATGCCGAGCTGCATTTCCGGCGGCGGCGCATCGACCGTCACTCGCAGCGCATAGGTACGAGTCGCCGGGTCGGCCGACGACGCCAGCTCGCGGATACGGCCGGCGAAATCGCGGCCGGCGACGGTCCACAGCATGACCGTCACCGGGGCTCCGGCCTTCAGCGAACCGAGCAGTTGCTCGGGGACGTTGGCAGCCACTTCCATGGTTCCGGCGCGGGCCAGACGAACTATGGTCTGGCCGGCCGCGACCACCTGACCGACCTCGGCGTCGATCGCCGTGATCACGCCGTCGGCGTCGGCGCGCAACTGGGCGTAGCCGGTCTGATTGCCGCTGACCCGCGCCTGGGCGCGTACCGAGGCGAGCTGGGCTTCTGCCGCGGTGAAACGGGTCTGCTGGCGATCGAACTCGGCCTTGCTGATGAAACCGGTGTCGAGCAGCTTGCGATAGCGCTCCAGATCCGCCTTCTCGACCGCGAACTGCGCTTCCTGGGCGGCGACGGTGGCCCGGCTGGACGCTTCGTTGAGCGCCAGATCGGCGGGATCCAGTTGCAGCAGCAACTCGCCCTGGCGGACTCGATCGCCGATATTGACCTTGCGCTGCTCGATCTTGCCGGCGACCCGGAAGCCGAGGTTGGACTCGAAACGCGGCCGCACTTCACCGGCATAGGTGTAGCGCGCGTCGGTCGTACCGGCAGCAGCGACGACGGTCCGCACCGAGCGCACTTCCTCGGTCACCTCCTGCGGCTTGCTGCAAGCCGATAGCAGCATGGCCGCGAAGCCAGCGGCGATCAACGGGGACGGGAGATGGGGCAATGCGCCGGACCGGCGCTGGATGATGGTCATGCTCGCTCCCTGCAGCACGGTGGTACTCGGTTCCGGTTCGAACCGAACCGGTGACGAATCGCCGTTTTCGTTATTGAAAGATCAGACCTGGAAACTGTTGCTCAGCTCGGCTTCGCGAGCAGCGAGCCAACCAGGAACTCGGCCATCAGCGCGGCCTGACGGCCGCGGTCCTGAGAAAAGCGCTCGGCGACGATTTGCGGATGACAGAACGGAATCACCGCGTTGAACACGCACTGGCAGCGATCCTCGATCTGCTCGGCGAGGAATTCGCCATTGCGTGCGCCGTCCTCGATCACCAGGCGGTAGCAGGCGCGGATGCGCTCGATGTGGGCGTCGATCACCGCCCACTGCTCATCCATCGCCTTGATGACGATTTCGTGCACCTTCGATTCATTCAAGTACTGCTCGCAGCTGAAGCGGTGCCCTTCCATGATCAGGCGCTTCAGGCGTTCCGACGCCGGGCGCGACTCGCGGGCAATGCCCTGCGACATCGCTTCCATCCGGGCCAGCACCACCTCGGTGATCGCCTCGTTGATCGCCGCCTTGCTTTCGAAGAAACGGTAGACGTTGGCCGGCGACATCTCGCAGGCCTGGGCGACGTCGGCGACAGTGGTCTTGGAATAGCCGAAGGCTCGGAACAAGCGTTCGGCCTCGGTCAGGATACGGTCCCGGATTTCCGGCTGGGTTATGGCAGCGCTTCTCATGTGACGAGTTTCGTAAATCGTCAGTCGTGCGTCAACCTGGGGTGGTTGCCTATAGCCCCGTCTACAGGCAGAGCTCCGGCCGATTCGACGAACATCGACTGTCATCGGGATGATTCCCTGTGGCAATGCGCGGTCCTGGGCGCTACGGTGCTTACCTTCTCCGAGTTTCTCGCCATGTCCGTCGACAACCGCTACAACCGTCCCGCCATCGCACTGCACTGGCTGATCGCCTTGATGGTCATCGGCGGTTTCGCGGTGGGTCTGTACATGACCGGGCTGAAACTGAGTCCGGACAAGCTAAAGCTGTACTCGTGGCACAAATGGAGCGGCATCACCGTGCTGGCGCTGGCGCTGCTCCGCATCGGCTGGCGCTATGGCCATCCACCGCCACCGCCGTTGCCCGGCCAGCCGCGCTGGCAACTGCAGGCCGCGCATTACACTCACCTGGCGCTATACCTGCTGATCCTGGCGGTTCCGCTCAGCGGCTGGCTATACAGCTCGGCCTCCGGCTATCCGGTCGTCTACCTCGGGATCAAGGCGCTGCGGCTGCCGGATCTGGTGGCCAAGGACAAGGAACTGGCCACCTCGCTGAAACAGGCCCATGAAATATTGAACTGGACGCTAGCCCTGTTGGTCACAATGCACGTTGCCGCGGCCCTGAAACACCATCTGGTCGACCGTGACGGCACCCTGCGCAGGATGCTGCCCTCGCCCTGACCGCCGCAATCACTGATCCGCCTTCCGAGACTCGACCGCCGATGCGTTTCCGATTCCCAGCAGCAGCCATCGCGCTGACCAGCCTTAGCCTGGCATCCGCCGCCTGGGCTGCCGAACGTGCCGTCGACGTCGCGAAGAGTTCGATCAGCGCCGAGTTCACCCAGATCGGCGTGCCGGTCGAAGCACCGTTCCGGAAGTTCGGCGGGGGCGTCGATCACGATCCCGCCAAGCCAGCCGAGGCCCGCGCTCATTTCGAGATCGATACCGCGAGCTTCGACATCGGTGACGATGACTACAACGCCGAAGTGCGCAAGCCGGAATGGTTCGACAGCGGCAAGTTTCCGAAAGCGAGCTTCGTCGCCAGCGGCCTGAAGCCAACCGGCGCGGCAACCTTCGAGGCCAGCGGCAAGCTCAGCCTGAAAGGCAAGACCATCGACTTGAAAGTGCCGGTCACCATGAAAACCGAAGGCAGCGCGACGTCGTACAGCGGCAGCGTATCGATTTCGCGCAAGGCCTTCGCGATCGGCAGTGCCGGCTGGGATGACACCGTCGAAGACGCGGTGAAGATCCGCTTCCGCATCGCCGTACCGGTCACCCCCTGAATACTTGCGACTGCACAGACCCGATTTCGCAGCAAGACCTCACCGAAGCGCCCACGACCACCAGGAGCAGTACCGATGCCGATCGCCAAGTCCAACTTACTTCCCGCCCTGATGTTGCTGGCCTGTGGCGCGGCTGTCGCCGCCCCGGAGACCTATACGATCGACTCCAGTCATACCTATCCGAGCTTCAAGGCCGCGCACATCGGCGGCATCTCTTTCTGGCGCGGCAAGATCGACAAGAACAGCGGCGCCGTGGTGCTCGACCGTGCCGCGAAAACCGGTTCGATCGAAATTCTGATGGACATGACGACGATCGACTTCGGCCACGAGAAGATGAACGAGCACGCCAAGAAGGACGAGATCTTCGACGTCGCCAAGTACCCGACCGCGACCTACAAGTCGACCAAGCTCACTTTCAGCGGCGATACGCTGACCGCCGTCGACGGCGACCTGACCCTGCACGGCGTGACCAAGCCGGTGCACCTGACCGTCAACCAGTTCAAGTGCATTCCGCACCCGTTCTACAAGCGCGAAGTCTGCGGTGCCGACGCCAGCGCAGTGATCGACCGTACCGATTTCGGCGTCAGCTACGGCGTCGGCAAAGCGATTCCGGACGGCAAGGTGACCCTGGAAATCCAGGTCGAAGCGCTGAAGGACGAGGCAGCGGGTCCGGCCGGCTGACCGATTGCTCTGGATCCTGTTCCTTCCCGTGCATGGCGGCGGCGGAGTCGCGTCGCCGGAATGTGGGGGAAGTCGCAGTTCTCAGGAACAACTGCACGCCAAGTTCCTCCTCGGACTACTTGATGGCGCGAAGACGGCGATTGCTCGAGGTGCAGTTTCTCCGCAGCCCGAGCGACGCAAGTCCACTACCCAGCTCTCTTGACTATCACTGCCGGACGCGCTTCCGTGCCTCCGGCTGGTGGTTCATGAGTGGACTGAACATAAAACCGCCAACTGGGCGGCCTCAAGAAAAGTCCATGACGAGTGACTCCACTTAGTGCGGGTAATGCAGAAATTCCTTAACGCGGCACGTCTTTCTTTAAGCGCTCTAATCGAACAGTATCTTCTGCTCCCAATTGCAGTCCGAAAAATTTCCAAGCCCAACCCCGACCAGTCGGAACCTGACTCCGCTTCCGTCGACCCGCTCCCGTAAATGAAGCGCAAGGGCGATTAACTCTTTCACCGAAACCGGTGGCGTCGGCGGTGTAATACTTCGGGTGATAACTCGGAACTCGGCGGTTTTCAGCTTCAACACTACGGTCCGCGCAATTCGGCTCTCTCGGCGCGCTGCCCCCCAAGTCTTTTCAGACAATCGACAGATTGCCCCTGTCGTCTCCTCAAGAGGCAGGTCGACTTCAAATGTATCTTCCGCCGACACCTGCTGGGTGGGTCGATGGGGTACGACAGGGCGCTCATCGATGCCCCGTGAGAGTTCGTAAAGGCGAAGCCCGTACTTACCAAACGCTCGGATCAATGATTCCTGAGAAGCGCTCCTAAGATCGCCTACGGTTACGATTCCCAGCTTCGCGAGGTACTGTTGCGTGACCCTGCCGACTCCCGGCAGCCGCTCGACTTGAAGAGCCTCGAGAAATCTGGCGACGTTCGCTGGCTTTACTACGAACTGTCCATCAGGCTTGCGCAGTTCGGAGGCAACCTTTGCCAAAAACTTATTCGGAGCCACCCCGGCGGACGCGGTTAATTTTAGTTCTTCGCGAATCTGAGATCTTATGGATTCTGCGATAGCGGTGGCGCTGGGCAGATCTGTGATGGCGTTCGTTACATCCAGATAGGCTTCGTCCAGAGACAACGGCTCCACGAGGTCGGTGTAACGGCCAAATATCTCCCGGACCGCTGAGGATGCAGCTTTATATCGAGCAAAGTCGGGCGGAACGAAAACGGCCTCCGGGCACAGCCTTTCCGCCGTGATTGCCGGCATTGCTGATTTGACGCCAAATCGCCTCGCCTCATATGAAGCCGCGCAGACGACCGAGCGCTGCCCTCGCCACGCAACCACGACCGGCCGCCCGCGAAGACTGGGGTCATCGCGCTGTTCGACTGACGCATAGAAAGCGTCCAAGTCGACATGCAGGATTTTCCTCACGTGAACTCCGGAGCGGTCGCAGCCGCATTCTAAGCTCCAGGTGCCCGGCCTTGGCCCTCCTCACGGTCATGCAAGTCCGATCCGGATCTTCCTGCGCCGGGAAGGCCATGAGATGAGTGTCGATCGGCTGTCAGGCCGCAGCAAACACGACACTGCCGGCGCCTCGCAGGCGTCTGCGGCTTGTGACAGCCCACGGTGACCGGCCACGGCCGTCGGCATCCAGGAATCGCCTCCGGGCCGTGTCCCCACGGCGTTGCGGTTCACCCCTTCAGACCGTCTTGTGCGTGAGCCTCACCATCATCTTCGAGTAGCCGCGCACGAAGTTGGATTGCACGATTTCCGGCTCGGCGACGACCTTGATGTCCTCGAAGCGCGCGAGCAGTTCTTCCCAAAGGATCTTGAGCTGCAGTTCGGCAAGGCGATTGCCCATACAGCGGTGCACGCCAAAGCCGAAGGCCATGTGTTGGCGCGCGTTGGGGCGGTCGATGATGAACGCATCGGGCTGATCGAACTTGCGTTCGTCGCGGTTGCCGCTGGCATACCACATCACCAGCTTGTCGCCCTTGCGGATGAACTGGCCACCCAGCACGGTGTCCTGCTTGGCGACGCGGCGCATGTAGGCCAGCGGCGTCTGCCAGCGGATGATCTCCGACACCATGTTCGGGATCAGGCTCGGATCGGCCTTGAGCTTGGCGAATTCCTCCGGGAACTTGTTGAGCGCATAGACGCCGCCGCTCATGGAGTTTCGCGTCGTGTCGTTGCCGCCGACGATCAGCAGGGCGAGGTTGCCGAGGAACTCCATCGGCCGCTTGATCAAATCGCGGGTGTCCGGGCTGGACTGCATCAGGGTGATCAGATCGAAGCCCGGCTTTTCGCCGGCCGCCAGGCGTGCGGCCTTGTCGTGCCAGAGCTGCGCGAACTGGCGTGCCATTTCCGGAATGCCTTCGAAGATATCGTCGGCCGTGGAGGTGCCGCCGGTGGCCGAGTTGCTACCCGAAGCGAGGTCGGACCAGAACACCAGCTTGTGGCGCTGCTCGTACGGGAAATCGAGCAGGGTGGCGAGCATCCGCGCCGTCAGCTCGATGGACACCCGCGGCACCCAGTCGAACACCTCCCCCACCGGGAGTTCGTCCAGCACTTCCTGCACGCGCGAGCGGATCAACGACTCCATCTCCTGCAGGTTCTTTGGCGCGACCACGCCCTGCACGGCCAGGCGCTGACGATCGTGCCGCGGCGGGTCCATGGCGATGAACATCTCCAGCGCCAGGCCATCGGGCGGCTCGCCCATGACGATGAAGGGCTCGGCCGAAAAGCGCTCGTGGTCCTTGTCGACGGCGAGGATGTCGTCGTAGCGGGTGATCGACCAGATGCCGCCGAACGGCGTGTGGCCCTGCCAGTGCACCGGGGCCTCGTCGCGCAGGCGCTGGAAGTAGGACTTCCAGACACCCTGGCGATACAGGAAGGGGCTGGTCACGTCGATGCGTTCCAGCGGCAGGCTGTCCACCGCCGGCAACGGCGTTTCGACCAGTGGCGGCGGCAGCGGGCGCTTGAGCACGCGGCGCCGGGCTTTCTGGAACAGATGCATGCCCTTGATCTGCAGGTCCATGGGCACCGTGGCCTGCACCTTGTCCAGGGCGCGGTTGAGCTTCTCGTCGGCCCACTGCTGGGTGGTGTTCTTCATGGCGTGCGCTCCGGTGGTGGGCTCAGAACTGATGTTCGGGAACCTGCAGGCGCAGGCCGTCAAAGGCTGCCGTGGCGATGATCTGGCAGGCCAGACGCGAGTGCGGCTGACGGTCGACCGTCATCGACAGCATGCGTTCCTCTTCCGCATTGGGCGGCGCCAGCCGTGCTGCCCAGGCAGCGTCCACGATCACGTGGCAGGTGCCGCAGGCACAGCTGCCGCCGCAGTCGCCATCGATGCCCGGCACCGCGTTGGCGCGCGCCAGATCCATCAGGTTGCTGCCCTCGGTCAGCGGGACGTCCTGGATGCTGCCGGTGTGCTGCACGAATCGGATGATGGCCATGTTCAGCGTGCTCCTGATGGGTGAGCCTCGCGGGCTCTCGATGCTGCGTATCTTGTGCCTGGGGCGCTGCATGGCCTATGTTCCAGCCGACCCATAAAATTGTGAGAACAGCTCAGTTGCGCATCGCCGCCCCTCATCGAGAGCCGCAGATGACGGCTCATATCCTTGCGCAGCTTCTCGACTCGTCGGTGCTCGACGCGGCCGCGGTAGCGCGGTTTCGTGCGGTACTGCAACGAGAAGGGTGCGACCTGACTGCGATGGTGCGGCAGGGCGTGCAGACGCCTTTGCGCTGGTTCCGCGAGGTGTTCCCGGATCTCAGCGCCGATCAAGCGGCCTTGCTTGGCTATGCCGCCGGCGAGCAGGCGCGGCTCACGTCCTACTCACCGCTGAGCCTGCCCCTGGTGAGTGCTGCAACCATCCACGAGGCCCTGTGCCTGCTCGCCTTTCTGCCGCTGATCTCCAACAGCGTGTCCGCACGCTTCGTGGAGCGCGAGGACGACCTGGCCATCGTGCTAACCGCCAGGTCCAGCGATCCGGTGCTCGATCGCTTCCCGGTCTTTTACTGCGCAGCGGCCGTCAGCCGTTTGCTGCAGTTGCTCTCGGACGAGCCGCTCGACCTCGCCATCCACATCGCATGGCCACGGCCGGCCGGCTTCGAGCAACACCCAGAGCTCGGGGCCAACCGCCTGCGCTTCGATGCTCCGCTCCATCACATCGTCGTGCCGCGCTCCACGCTTCAGGCTGCCTGCCGTTTCGCCGATCCCATTGCCTACCAGACCGAGCTGGCGGGACTAAAGACCCGGATGGCGAGCCCGGGCATCAGCGACGACGTCACCGAGCGGGTGCGGAGGCTTCTGGACAGTCATCGGAGCCTGACCTCCATCGAAGACACCGCCCTGAAGTTGCACATGTCGGTAAGTACGCTCAAGCGTCGCCTCGCCGAGGCCGATACGAGCTTCCGCGCCCTCCGCGAATCCGTGCTTCAGGACCGCGCCATGCTCCTGCTCACAGATGCGTCGCTGTCGCTCGAATCAATTGCCGGCGCGCTCGGCTACAGCGATCTGGCCAACTTCTCCCATGCCTTCAAGCGCTGGACCGGGACATCGCCCGGTGTCTTCCGCCGGTGTTCGGCCGGAGCTCCCGCACGATAGGCGTCTCGGCCATCAGCATTTCGCCTAGCAGTCGGCCCTCCCGGGGTCCGATAGGTGCCATTGTGGTCGGCCCTCGATGTCCGCCCCTTATCGGGAAGTACAACCGGCCACCGGCCCGCGTGGATTTTCAACATAGCGAATACGCGCGATGGTCGCCGCCTTGTCGGCCTCGTATAAAAGCGGCGTCCCAACACGCAGACATTTACGAGAAAGAGAACGGTCATGGCCGACAGCACTTCGCTACCCTCGCAGAATTTTTCCATCCCCACGGCCGATCACCGGGCCTATGCCGACATCCCGTTCGTGGAATTCATGAAAGGGGTCGACATGCAGTTGCTTCAGGTCGACGTCAATGCTGGTTTGTGGGTGGTGCGGATCCGCTTTGCGCCCGGCGTGACCATTCCCACGCACAAGCACACCGGCGAAGTGTTTGCGCTGACCAGCAGCGGATCTTGGCAGTACTTGGAATATCCGGAGATCAACCTCCCAGGGTCGTACCTGTTTGAACCCGCGGGCTCCGTTCATACCTTGCACGTGCCGGCATCGAACCAAGAGATCACCGAAGCCTGGTTCGCCATCCGCGGTGCCAACCTCAATCTGGACGAGCGGGGCGAGGTGACCAGCGTCTGGGACGCCGGCTATATCCGCGAAACCTACCTGCGGCTGTGCCGTGAGGCGGGCCACCCCGCGCCGCCGGTGCTGGGCATCGCTCACGGCTGACGCCGAGACCGCGCTGCCGCACGAAACGTGGCATACCATGAAGGGATCCTCAGCCTGCGGAGGCTCTGATGAACCCTGGATCGGATCCCACCATCGTATTGTCGACCCAGCGCCGCCTGCGCGCGCGACTGCTGGACCACGGCTCCATCCTGCCTTGGGCGCCTGCGCGTGATCTCGCGGCGCACCTGCTGTTGTCTCTGGAAGACCAGCGCGTGTGCTGGACAATGAGCGTGGAGTGGCTGCGCGACCGCTTCGACGTCGACCGTGTGGAAGGCGGAGTCTGTGAGAGCGATGGCGGCTTGTACACCCTCGGTTCGGCGCAGGCGCGCCGCCGGGATGCGGTCGTGCCGTCCGTGCGCGGCATCCGGATGCCGATGGACAGCGCGGTGCTACGCAGCCTGGCGAGCAAGTCCGCTCCCGTCGTGCTCGAGGACATCACCCAAGCCCGGATACTGGACGACGGTCTGCGGTCGGATCTGATCGAGGTCGGAACGCGGATGAAGATCGCTTCGTCGTTGCATTTCGAGGGGACCACCTTCGGCTTTCTGTGCATGGACCACGTCCACCGATCGATACGGTTGACCGACATCCAGTACGAACGCTTCCATCTGGTGACCGGCGTCGTGCTCGGCGAAATCCTGGGCGCTGCCCGCAGTCTCGGACGGCCGGGCGAAGCGCTGGAAGAACCCTCGCTCGCCGATTGCCTGACGCCGGCTGAACGCAAGGTGCTGGCGTTGCTGGGCAGTGGCCTTGGCTACAAGCGAATCGCGCAGCAACTGGATCGCTCGACCCATACCGTCGACCACCAGCTCAGGAGCATCCGCGCAAAGCTGAAGGTGCGCACCAACATGCAGCTGATCGCCTTGCTGTCCAGTAGCCCGGCGCTGCGGTCGCCAGCGGAACCAACACGTCACAACTGACGGCGAGTCCACCGGGGCC
>UEXO01000058.1_pt1 | contig 68789 bp, 64 predicted proteins | sample 4301131 | NCBI WGS metagenome assembly UEXO01 (sample SAMEA4773185, study PRJEB27434) | metagenome | biome: 2259; feature: agricultural soil; material: soil | place: USA | collected 2014-09 | depth 0.25 m | reverse complement strand
GCGCGTAGCGGTGGCGACGCGAGCCACCGAGCGGGCCCCACGCGCGGTTTGCGTGGGTGCGAGCAGGGCGAGTCGGCGCCAGACCGCGAGCCAGACAATCACGCCGCCGGTTCACCGCAGCTGCCTCAGGTCATAAAGGCGCGCGTGCTCATCCTGTGCATAGCGGTCGGTCATGCCGGCGATGTAGTCAGCGACGACCCGGGCCCGGCCGCTCTCGCCGGTCGCCGTTTCCGCGGCCAGCGCGGCGGCGTGGAACTCCGGTGGCAGCAGCCGGATATCGCCGTTCAGCGCTTCGAACAGTTCGCGGACGATGCGCCGAGCCTTGTGCATCACCCGGTAGACCTGGTGGTGCTTGTACAGTTGCTCGCTGAGGTAGCGCTTGAGGTCGCGGTTGTCGCGCTGCATCGCTTCGCTGAACGAGACCAGCGGCCGGCCATGCGCGCGGACGGCGTCGATGTCGGTGACCCCGGCCTCGGTCAGCCGGCGCGCGGTTTCACCGTGCAGATCGATGACCAGGGCGTTGATCATCCGGCGAATCGTCTCGTGGCGCAGCTGGCGCGGCGCCAGCGCCGTATAGCGCGCCGTCACTTCGGCGTGGAAGCGAGCGAACAGCGGCACCTCGCACATCTGCTCGATGCCCAGCAGGCCCGCTCTGAGGCCGTCGTCGACATCGTGATTGTTGTAGGCGATCTGGTCGGCGATGTTGGTCAGCTGGGCCTCCAGGCCGGGCTGGCGCTTGTCGAGGAAGCGCTGGCCGACGTCGCCGAGGGTCGCTGCGCGGGCGGCCGAGCAATGCTTGAGGATGCCCTCGCGAGTCTCGAAGGTCAGGTTCAGGCCGCGGAATTCGGCGTACTTGTCTTCGAGCTCGTCGACCACCCGCAGGCTTTGGGCGTTGTGCTCGAAGCCTCCGTGGGCCTTCAGGCAGTCGTCGAGCGCGTCCTGGCCGGCGTGGCCGAACGGCGTGTGACCAAGGTCGTGGGCGAGGGCGATGGTTTCCGCCAGATCCTCGTTCAGGCCCAGGCCGCGGGCGAGGCTGCGAGTGATCTGCGCCACTTCCAGCGAATGAGTCAGGCGATTGCGATAGAGATCGCCCTCGTGGCTGACGAACACCTGGGTCTTGTATTCGAGCCGCCGGAAGGCGGCCGAATGGACGATGCGGTCGCGATCACGCTGGTATTCGCTGCGCCCCTGCGGCGGCGCCTCGGAATGACGGCGACCCCGCGACCGTTCCTCCCGCGCGGCGTAGGGCGCGAGGCTCATGCGGCCTGGGCGGCCGAACCCGATACGGCGGCGGGGGCGCAAAAATGGGCCAGGGTCGCGTCGAGCGCGGCAACGTCGAAATCGGCCGTGGTCGCCGCTTCGCCGATCGCCCGCATCAGTACCAGGCGCAGCTTGCCGGCGGCGACCTTCTTGTCGCGCGCCATCAAGCTGCGGAAATCGTCCGGCGTCATCGCGGCCGGTGGCCGCACCGGCAGCTTGGCGCGGGCGATCAGCTTCAGGCAGCGCTCGGCGTCATCGGCCTTCAGCCAGCCGAGGCGCATCGACAGGTCGGCCGCCATCGCCAGACCCAGGCCAACCGCTTCGCCGTGCAGCCAGGTCTCGTACCTGGTGTAGGTCTCGACCGCGTGGCCGAAGGTGTGGCCGAGGTTCAGCAAGGTGCGCGGGCCACCGGCGAGCGATTCGCGTTCGTCGAGCGCGACGATCCGCGCCTTCAGCTTGCAGCAGCGCTCGATGGCTTCGGCAAGCGCGTTCGGCTCCAGCGCCAGGATCGCGTCGATGTCACGTTCCAGCCGGGCGAACAGCGCGGCGTCGCCGAGCATGCCGCACTTGATCACTTCTGCAAGGCCGGCCGACAGCTCGCGCTGCGGCAGCGTGTTCAGGGTGTCGGTGTCGGCGAACACCGCGATCGGCTGGTGGAAAGCGCCGATCAGGTTCTTGCCGCGCGCGTGGTTGACGCCGGTCTTGCCGCCGACCGAGGAATCGACCTGCGACAGCAAGGTGGTCGGCATCTGCACGAAGGCGATGCCGCGCTGGTAGATCGAGGCGACGAAGCCGGTCAGATCGCCGATCACGCCGCCGCCAAGGGCGATCAGCACGCCGTCGCGGGCAATCCGCTGGCCCAGCAGCCAGTCGAGCACCTGCTCGGCATTGGCCCAGGTCTTCTGCAGCTCGCCGGCCGGCAGCACGAAGGCGTGCTCGCGAGTCAGGCCGAGGGCGTCGAGCACCGGGTCGAGGTAACAGGCGGCGACATTGGCATCGGTGACCACGCGCAGGGTCTTGCCGCGCAGCTCGGCATAGGACTCCGGATCGGCCAGCAGGCCGGTACCGATGGTCAGCGGATAGCTGCGCTCGCCGAGTTCAACGCTTAGGAGTCGACGCATGGTTTCAGGGCAATGGGGCGGACCAGGTGATCTTCGATCTCGCGGGCGAGGGCGCGGGCGTTGCGGCCATCGGTGTGGACGACGAGATCTGCGATTTCACGGTACAGCGGATCGCGCATCGCGAACAGGCGCTGGAGCGTGTCACGGCGATCCCCGACCTGCAACAACGGCCGGTTGTCGGTGCGTTCGGTGCGCGCCAGCTGGTGGTCGACGCTGGCGTGCAGATAGACGACGAAGCCGCGCGACGCGAGCAGGGCACGGGAGTCGGGATCCATCACCGCGCCGCCACCGGTCGACAGCACGATGCCGTCGCGCTGCACCAGTTCGGCGATCGCCGCCCGCTCGCGCTTGCGGAAGCCGGACTCGCCTTCCTTCTCGAAGATGAACGCGATGTTGACGCCGGTGCGCGCTTCGACGATCTGATCGGAATCGACGAATTCCAGGCGGCAGGCGTCGGCGAGCCGGCGACCGACCGTGGTCTTGCCGGCGCCCATCGGACCGACCAGATAGATGTTGCGCTTCGTTTTCACCGGCTGCGGATGCGGGGTAAGGGCTTGTGCGGCCCGTCCTGCATCCGGGCCGCGGCTAGGGGTCTGCTGGCATTGCTTTGGTCGCTGCGGCGGAGGTCGCTTTTGCCCAGTGCAAGTCGGTCGGAGCAGCCAATGGTCGATCCATTGGTGCGACGAGCGAGGCAGCAATGGGCAAAAACGGTCCCGCCCCTTCGGGTTGCGGCCCCAAGTAATGTCTCTGGGCCGCCAAGACTTCGTTGCGAACCTTGACCATAGGTAGGCTATGGCCTGCGGTTCGCGCCTCGCCCGGCGGCTTTTTGACCTGCAACGCAGCGATCAAAGTAATGCCAGCAGACCCCTAGTTTACCTTCAGGCCTTCGCTGAGGATTTTCGGGGTGATGAAGATCAGCAGTTCGGTCTTGTTCTGGGTCTTGATCTTGTTGCGGAACAGCACGCCGAGCAGTGGGATGTCGCCGAGCAGCGGCACCTTGGTGACGCTGTCGTTGTTGGTCTGCTCGTAGATGCCACCGAGCACCACGGTCTGGCCGTTGTCGACCAGCACCTGGGTGGTCACCTTGCGGGTGTCGATCGCCGGCGCCGAGCCGCCGCCGCTTTGAGCGACATCAGTACCCTGGGAATCGTTGGTCACCGCCAGATCCATGATCACCCGGTTGTCCGGGGTGATCTGCGGAGTGACGTTCAGACTCAGCACCGCCTTCTTGAACTGCACCGCGGTGGCGCCGCTGGACGTCGCGTTCTGGAACGGAATCTCGCGCCCCTGTTCGATCGCCGCCGGCTTGCCGTTGGCGGTGATCACCCTGGGTGAGGAAATCACTTCGCCCTTGCCTTCCGACTGCAGCGCCGACAGCTCCAGGTCGATCAGCGAATTGCGGCCGAGGATGGCCAGCGCGATGCTGCCGGCCGGATTGGCGACCGGCAGGTTGACGTTGTAGCGATCGCCGATCGCACCAGCCGAGCGCGGCGCGGCGGTGACGCCTCCGATCTGCGGCGAACCGGTCGGCGAGCCGCTCAGCGAGGTGTTGGTGCCCTCGCCGCTGCCGCTGGTGGAAATCAGGCCGCCGTTGCCGCCATCCCGGGTACGGTTGCCGCTGACCCCGAAGCGGGCACCGAACTCGCGGTCGAAGTTCGAGCGGGCGACGACGATGCGCGACTCGATCAGCACCTGACGCACCGGGATGTCGAGGCGCTGCACCAGGGTGCGCACCTCAGCGAGCTTGTCGCGGGTTTCCAGCACCAACAAGGTATTGGTGCGCTCGTCGACCGTCACGCTGCCGCGTTCCGACAGCACCGAGTTGTCCTTGGACTTGATCAGACTGGCCAGCTCGCTGGCCTTGGCGTAGTTGACCTGGATAATTTCCGAACGCAGCGCGGCCAGCTGCACCTTCTGCTTCTCGTTCTCCAGCTCCGCCTTCTCGCGCTGGGCGATCTCGTCGAGCGGCGCGACCAGGATGACGTTGCCGGTCTTGCGGCTGCCTAGCCCCTTGGTGCGCAGGATGATGTCGAGCGCCTGATCCCAGGGCACGTTCTGCAGGCGCATGGCGATCTGGCCGGTCACCGAATCCGACACCACCATGTTGGTCTGGGCGACGTCGGCGATGATCTGCAGCAGGGAGCGCACGTCGATGCTCTGGAACGACAGGCTGATCCGCTCGCCGGTGTACTGCGGCTCGGTGCGGCGGCGCTCCTCGAGCTTCTCCTGCGAGACCGGCTGCAGTTCCAGGGTGAACACGTTGCCGGACTGATAGGCCACCTGCTCGAAGTCGCCAGCGGCGATCGGGGTGACGGTGATCTGGGCGTTGACACCGTCGCGGGAGGCGTCGATGAACTTTACCGGGGTGGCGAAATCGAGCACGTCGAGACGCTTGGCCAGCCGTTCCGGCACCGAGGTGTTCTTGAAACGGACCACGATCCTACCGCCTTCCTCGCGGACATCGACCGCGTTGTGGGTGTCGCCGAGCGTGACGATGACCCGGCCTTCGCCCTTCTCGCCGCGGCGGAAGTCGACGCTGGAGATCAGGCCCTGCGCCGGTGCCGAACTCGTCGCCCCGGCCGCTGGGGCCGCCGACGGGATCCGTGCAGTACCGGTCGCGGCGGCCGGCGCCGACAGCGCACCAGCGAGGCCGGCGAGTTCGAGGAATACCTTGTTGCCGTCGACTCGCACCGTGTGGGCCGTCAGCGCGCTCATCTCGATGACCACCCGCGAACGCCCCTTGGCCTCGGCGGCGGCGATCGAACGCACCTGGCCGACATTGACCTTGCGATAACGCTCGGCCAGCGCCAGCGTGGTGTCCGGCAAGTCCAGCGACAGCCGCGCCGGCTTGTCGATGGTGAACACCACCGGCTCCGGCGACGGCGCCGACAGGGTCAGGGTCAGCAGCACGCGGTCGCCGTCGAGAGCGACGAAATCCATGCTCTGCAGCGAGCGCACCTGCTCGGCGCGCAGCGGCAGGCCGACCGCGACCAGGCTCAGGGCCAGAAGCGCGGCGACGCGGCGCAGCCATCCCGCCTGGCGATCCACGGCCTTGTCGCCTGGGCGAGCCCTCCGGTCAGAGGCGGTTCGAATCGACATCGTTGTGCTCCAGGGCAGCATTGTTCGGGGCTGGCGGATGCCAGTGTCGCGGAGAGCAATCATTCGGCAGCGGCCAGTGCCGCGGGGCGTTCGATGAAGCCGCCGAAGCCATCGGGGATGATTTCGGTGAGGCTGACTTCGGCTTCGGTGACCTTGTTGATGCGGCCGTAGTTCTGGCCCAGGTGGTCGCCGATGGTGACCCGGTGGATGACCGCGTCCGGCGCCTTGACCATCGCGTAGGTCTTGGCGCCAAAGGTCACCACGCCGACCAGGCGCAGCGCGTCGATCGGGAATTCCTCCAGCGGTTCCTTGTTGCGGTTCAGATCCGGGCGCAGCGCCGAACCGTCGACGGCCTCGGGCCGCTGCTGGGTGTCCGGCGAGGTCACGAAGGGATCGCGGCGGTTGTCGCCGACGTAGGCGTAGGCCTCGTACTGCTTCATCTGCGGAATCGGGTCGATCTGCGTGGTCTTGCGCGCCTTGACCTCGGCGACCCAGACCTCGAGATCGCTCATGTCATTGCCGCAGGCGGACAACAGCATGCTTGCCAGCACAGCCAGCGCGATGGAACGACGCGGACTCATTTGCGCCCCCTGCGGGTAGCGCCGGCCCGGCCACCGCGCGGATCCTTGCCACTCTTGGCGCCGGGTGCCGGAGCGATCTCGCTTTCGTCGAGATAGCGGTAGGTTTTGGCCAGCGCACTCATCCGCAGCGTACCCCGGCCGAGGCCCTGCTGCGCCGAGCCGCCAGCTGGCTTGATCTCGACCTCGTCGATGGTGACGATCCGCGGCAGCGCCGCGACGCCGCCAGCAAAGGCGCCCATCTCATGGTAGTTGCCGGTGACGACGATGCGGTTCGGCACTTCGGCGTAGAAATCCTTGGGGATTTCCGACTGTGGCTGGAACAGCTCCTCCTCGAGGCTGGAAGCGACGCGAGTCTGCGAGATGTCGTTGAGCAGGTTCTCGACTTCGGTCTTGCTCGGCAGCTGGCGCAGCATCGCGCCGAAATCGCGCTCCATGGTTTCCAGCTGCGCCTTGTAGGCGTCGAGCGCGGCGACCTTCTTCTGCTTCTTCTCGAACTCGCCGCGCAGGCTCAGCTCCTTCTGCTGCTCGAGGCCGAGTGCTTCGTATTCCGGCTTCAGCAGGGTCCAGACGCCGATGGCGCTGAGGACGACGAAAGTCAGCACCGCCGCTCCGATATGCGCCCAGCGCGGCCAGGCGCCGGGGTTTCTCAGATCCAGCGCCTGCAACTCGGTGAACAGCTCCTGGACGTTCACGGCTTCACCTCGGTACGGCCGGACTCCGCCGCCGCGTCATCCGCGGAGGCCTTGGTCAGGTTGGTGACCTGTAGCGTGAAATCGCTGTTGCGCTGGCGGTTCTTCTCGCCGGTCTTGATCACCACCAGCTTCGGGTCCTTGAACCAGGGGCTGGAATCGAGATTCTTCAGATAGGCCGAGATCCGTCCGGACGATTCGGCCACCCCTTCGATGGTGACGTTCTGGCCGCTCTGCTTGATCGAGTTCAGGTAGATGCCGTCGGGCAGCGTGTTGACGATCTCGTCGAAGAAATGGACGGTCCCGGAACGGCTTTCCTGCAGCTGCTGGATCACGTTCATCCGCGACACCAGGTTCTGCTTGACCTTCTCCAGTTCCTCGATCTCCTTGATCTGCTTGTCGAGATCCTTGATCTGGGCGCTCAAGTACTGGTTGCGGCTCTGCTGATGCTCGACCGCGCCGGTGACCGTCACATAGCCGAGGCCGAGCAGCGCCATCGCGGCGCCGACTCCAAGCCCGACCATCGTGAGGAACTCCTGGCGCCGGCGCGCACGCCTTGCGGCACGCCAGTCGAGCAGGTTGATTCTGGTTGCCATGGCGCTCCTAGTCCTCCGCGTCGAAGGCGCGCAGCGCCAGACCCGCCGCGATCAGCATCGATGCCTGGTCCTGGCCGAGCTGCGCCGGCTTGGCGCGGGCATCGATCGTCATCTTGGCGAACGGCTGGGCGATCACGCAGGGGATCTGCAGGCGCTTCTGGATCGCCGCATCGATGCCGGTGATGTGCGCGCAGCCGCCGGCCAGGATCAGCTGGTCGATGACGTTGTGGCGCGAGGCGGCGGCGAAGAAAAACTGCAGCGACCGATCGATCTGCTGGGCCATGTCGGCGATGAAATGGCTCAGCACCTCGCTCTCGTAGTTGGCCGGCAGGTTGCCGAGACGCTTGGCCCTGCCGGCTTCCTCGAAACTCATGCCGTAGAAACGCATGATGTCCTCGGTCAGCTGCTTGCCGCCGAAAGCCTGGTCGCGGGTGTAGACGGTCTGCAGGTCGTGGAGTACCAGCAGCGAGGTGGTCGAGGCGCCGACATCGACGATGGCGACGGTCTTGCCGGCGCCGAGCGCCGGCATCTGGTGGGCAAGCAGTTCGCAGGCGTTTTCGAGCGCGTAGGCTTCGATGTCGACCACCAGCGGCTTGCAGCCGGCGATTTCCAGCGCCGCGATTCGCGATTCGACCTGCTCCTTGCGGCAGGCGGCGAGCAGCACGTCGACACTGTCCTTGTCGCGGGCCGAGGGGCCAAGCACCTGGAAATCGAGGTTGACCTCGTCGATCGGATACGGAATGTACTGATCGGCCTCGGCCTTGATCTGCTCCTCCATGTCGTTGTCCGACAGTGCCGCGGGCATGGCGATGACCTTGCTGATCACCGAGGAGCCGGCGACCGCGACGGCGCACTGACGGTTGCGGGTGCCGGCGCGGTTGAGCGCCCTCAGGATCGCTTCGCCGACGGCGCGGGTATCGGTGATCTGGCGGTCGTTGACGCAGTTCGGCGGCAGCAGTTCGACGGCGAAGGATTCGACGTTGTAGCGGTCGCCACGACGACTCAATTCCAGCAGCTTGATCGCACTGGACGAGATATCCAGACCGATCAACTCCCGGTTACGGCTTCCGAACAGCGCCTGTTTGATCGACATGTCCCCACTCACCCCAGTTGACGAGTCCTGCGAAGCCAGCGGTCTTGCTCGCGAACTGCGGCGGTGGGGCCTTGGTGACGGCTCCCCGAGCAGGACTTAATATAGTCCATGTTGTTTACGCCGCAGCAACAACTTACTTGCCTAAGTGCCTGATGGGAGTCTCAAAGCAGGCGATGAAAGGCGCGCCGCCGACGCCCGTTTCGGATGGCCGAACAGCCAATCCGCCGCGCCTGAAACTCCCGGTCCATCGTCCCGCTGAAAAACCCCAGGATCGAAACCCGTGCCCCCTCAACGCCGCAGCATTTTCGGCCGGATCATCCTGAGCATCCTGCTGCTGCTGGCCGTGGCCGCCGCTGGCGGTTACCTGGCGCTGCGCGCCTGGGTGGTCCCGCAGCTGCCCTCGGTTGCGAGCCTGCACGAGATCAAGCTCGGCGTCCCGCTGAAGGTGTATACGCGGGACGGCCGGCTGATCGGCGAGTTCGGCGCCGAACGGCGTGAACCGCTCACCTACGCGCAATTGCCGAAGCCATTGGTGCAGGCCTTCCTCGCTGCCGAGGACGATCGTTTCTTCGAGCACGCCGGCGTCGATGTCGCCGGCCTGGCCCGCGCCGCGGTCGTGCTGGCGACCACCGGCCAGAAGCGACAGGGCGGCTCGACGATCACCATGCAGCTGGCCCGCAACGTTTACCTGAGCAACGAGCGTAGCTTCACTCGCAAGATCAAGGAGATCTTCCTGGCCCGGAAGATCGAGGGCGAGCTGAGCAAGGAAGCGATCCTCGAGCTCTACCTGAACCGCATCTTCCTCGGCAACCGCGCCTACGGCGTCGGCGCCGCGGCCTCGGTCTATTTCGGCAAGGACGTCGGCAAGCTCACGGTCGGCGAGATGGCTCTGATCGCCGGCCTGCCGAAGGCACCGTCGCGCGACAACCCGCTGAACAATGCCGAGCGCGCCAGGAATCGCCGCGACTATGTGCTGCGCCGCATGCACGATCTCGGCTACATCGACGACGCGGTCTGGCGCGCCTCGACTGCCGAGCCGATCACCGCCTTCGAGCACGCCGCCACCGTCGAGATCGAGGCCAGCTACGTCGCCGAAATGGTTCGCGCCGAGCTCTACGCCAAGCACGGTGAAGCGACCTATACCGACGGCTATGTGGTGACCACGACGCTCGACTCGACCCGCCAGCTGGCCGCCAACGCCGCGCTGCGCGGTGGCCTGCTCGCCTACGAGGAGCGCCACGGCTACAACGGTGCCGAAGCGAAGCTGCCGCCGGCGCTGCTGGCCAGCCTCAACGCCCGGCCATCGGCGCCGGAAGTGCTGGTCCAGCTCGCCGCCCGCCCGCCGGTAGCCGGCCTGCTGCCGGCGGCGGTGCTCGCCTACTCCCCGGAACTGCTGCGCGTGGTCACCGAGCAGGGCGTCGTCGAGCTGCCGAAGGCCGCGTTCGCCTGGGCCGGTTTCACCGACAAGCGGACGCTCGCCATCGGCGACATCGTCCGCATCGCCAGGATCGGCAGCCACTGGCGCTTGACCCAGGTGCCCGATGTCCAGGGCGCGCTGATCGCGCTCGATCCGCGCGACGGCAGCGTGCAGTCGCTGGTCGGCGGCTACGACTTCTTCCTCGGCAACTTCAATCGCGTCACCCAGGCGCGGCGCCAGGTCGGCTCCGGCTTCAAGCCGTTCCTGTACACGGCGGCGCTGTCGCAGGGCTACACGCCGGCGTCGATCTTCCTCGACGCGCCGGTGGTGTTCACCTCCAGCGTCAACCCGGACGACGACTGGCGGCCGGGCAACTACGAAGGCAAGTTCCGCGGCCCGATGCGCCTGCGCGAAGCGCTGGCGCTGTCGCGCAATCTGGTCTCGGTGCGCGTCGCGCAGGCAGTCGGCATCGAGTACACGCGCGAGTTCGCCTCCCGTTTCGGCTTCGACAAGTCGCGCCTGCCGGCGGACCTGACCGTCGCCCTCGGCAGCGCCTCGATGACGCCGATGGAACAGGCCCGCGCCTACGCGGTGATCGCCAACGGTGGCTTCCTGATCGATCCCTACTTCATCGCCTCGATCAAGGACGGTGCCGGCAACGAAGTGTTCCGGGCCCGGCCGAAGCTGGCCTGCCCGGTCTGCGACGCGCCACCGCCGGAAGCGGCGCTCGATCCGGCGACCGGCCTGGCTGTCGCCGCCGCGGTACCGGCCGAGCCGGCCGCCGTGGAAGCGCCGCCGGTGGCTCCGGAAGACCGCGCGCCGCGCGTGCTGTCCTCGGTGCTCGACTACCTGATCAGCAGCATGCTCCACGACGTGGTCACCCGCGGCACCGCAGCCCAGGTCAAGAACCTCGGCCGCGACGATCTCGCCGGCAAGACCGCGACCTCGAACGACGAGACCGACGCCTGGTTCAACGGCTTCTCGACCAGCCTGGTCGCGGTCACCTGGGTCGGTTTCGACCAGCCGAAGCCGCTCGGCCGCGGCGAAGTCGGCGGCCGAGCGGCGGTGCCGATCTGGATGGACTACATGAAGACCGCGCTGAAAGGCCAGCCACAGATCAAGCACCCGCGGCCACCGGGCCTGACCGATATCGCGATCAATCCGGCCACCGGCAAGCTGGTGTCCGGCGACACGCCGGGCGCGATCTACGAAACCGTGCAGAGCGACCACGTGCCGCCGCCGGACGACGGCGTCAGCCCCTACGGCAACCCGGACAACGCCGCCGCCGACATCTTCTGATGAGCCGGCGCAGCCAGACGGCCGGCGGCAACGGCGGCAGCGACAGCAGCCGCGACGTGGTCGCCGAAGCGGCGCGGATCATCTGCGAGGAAGACGTGCTCGACTACCGCAGCGCCAAGCTGAAGGCGCTGCAGCGGCTGGGCCAGAAGTCCGGGCCGGGCACACGCGGCGCTCTGCCAGACAACGCCAGCATCCAGCTTGCGGTGATCGAGTACCAGCGAATCTTCGGCGGCAGCGACTATGCGAACCACCTGATCGCGATGCGCCGCGCCGCCGTGCAGGCGATGAAGCTGCTGCAGTCCGGCTTCTCGCCGCGGCTGGTCGGCGCCGTGGTCAGCGGCGCGATCACCGCTGCCCACCGGGTGCAGATCCACGGCTTCGCCGACCGGCCGGAAACCCTGGATTTCTTCCTCCAGGACCGCGGCATCCCGTTCGAGCAGGACGAGCGCGACTACCGCTATCCGGACGGCAGCGAAGTGCCGGTGCCGCTGGCCCGTTTCGAGGCCGGCGAAATCGGCATCGACATCGCGATGTTCGGCCTCGACGACCTGCGCCGCACGCCGCTGTCGCCGAGCGACGGGCTGCCGATGAAGCGCCTGGGGCTGGCCGATGCCGAGGCATTGGCCGCGATCGGTATCGACCGGATCCTGGGTGGCTGAACCACCAGACAACCCCGGCGACCACGAGAAAGGCCAGCTCGAAGGCTGGCCTTTTTCGAAGCTCTCAGGCGATCAGCGCGTCGCGATCGCCTGGTACTCGCGCACCGGCGCGCCGGTGTAGACCTGGCGCGGACGGCCGATCTTCAGGCCGGCCGGATCGGCGTTCATTTCGATCCAGTGCGCCACCCAGCCGACGGTACGGGCGATCGCGAACATCGGGGTGAACATGTTCACCGGGATGCCGAGCGCCTTGTAGATGATGCCCGAGTAGAAATCGACGTTTGGGTACAGCTTGCGGGACTTGAAGTAGTCGTCGTTCAGCGCGATCTCTTCGAGGCGCATCGCCAGTTCGAGCTGCGGATCGTCGATCTTCAGTTCCTTGAGCACCTTGTGGCACTGCTCGCGAATGATCGTGGCGCGCGGATCGAAGTTCTTGTAGACGCGGTGGCCAAAGCCCATCAGGCGGACGCCCGAGTTCTTGTCCTTGACCTTGTCCATGAAACCCTGGACGTTCTTCACGTCGCCGATTTCCTGGAGCATGGTCAGCACCGCTTCGTTGGCGCCGCCGTGCGACGGACCCCAGAGGGCGGCGATACCCGACGAGATCGCCGCGTACGGGTTGGTGCCGGTGGAACCGGCGAGGCGCACGGTCGAGGTCGAGGCGTTCTGTTCGTGGTCGGCATGCAGGATGAACAGCACGTCGAGCGCCTTGGCGGCGACCGGGTTGACCTCGTAGGTCTCGGCCGGCACCGCGAACATCATGTGCAGCAGGTTCGAGCAGTAGTCCAGCGAGTTCTTCGGGTACATGAACGGCTGGCCGAAGTACTTCTTGTAAGCGGCCGCGGCGATCGTCGGGATCTTCGCGATCATCCGGTGGGCGAAGATCTCGCGGTGCTTCGGATCCTTGTTGTTGGTGGTGTCGTGATAGAAGGCCGACAGCGAGCCAACGATGCCGGTCAGCATAGCCATCGGGTGGGCGTCGTAGTTGAAGCCCTTGTAGAAGCTCAGCAGCGACTCGTTGATCATCGTGTGGCGCCGGATCGACGCCTCGAAGGTTTCGAGCTGAGTCTGGTTCGGCAGTTCGCCGTGCAGGATCAGGTAGGCCACCTCGATGAACGAGGAGTGATTGGCCAGCTGGTCGACCGGGTAGCCGCGATACAGCAGGATGCCCTTGTCGCCGTCGATGTAGGTGATCGCGCTCTTGCACGAGCAGGTCGACGTGAAGCCCGGATCGTAGGTGAACAGATCCATCTTGTCGTAGACCTTGCCGACATCGGCACCAGCCGGTCCGAGCGTGCCCTTGACCAGCGGCAGATCGACCTTCTCGCCGGTTTCGTTGTTCAGCAGGCTGTAGCTCGTCGTCATCGCATCTTCTCCGTCGGACTGTTGGGACGGCAATGCGTCCCGCAAGAAATGTGCAGTGCCGCAATCAATCCGCGCAAAAGCACCTGAGCACACCGTGAACCGGCGGCAGTGGGTCTTGTGGGGATTTCCCGGCGAGTTCGTGAAGCATAACGATTTTCCGGGTCCTTCGGCCATAGTCAGGCCGGGCCTGGACAGCAAAAGCCAAGGATCTCCACAACCCGGCCAGGCCCCGGACACAAAAAAGCCGCCCGGAGGCGGCTTCTTCGAAGCGCAGACGGCGACCGGTCAGGAGGCGTAGCGCTTGCGGAACTTGTCGATGCGGCCGCCGACGTCGGCAACCTTCTGCTTGCCCGTGTAGTACGGGTGGCACTTGGAGCAGACTTCGATCTGCAGATCGCGACCCACCGTCGAACGGGTCATGAACTTGTTGCCGCAGCTGCAGGCAACGGTGATTTCAGCGTAGTTCGGATGGATGTCGGGCTTCATTTGCTTTCTCTCGGAATCGCGCCCGGGCATGGGGGTTCGGGCGAAAGGACGCGGAGTGTAAAGAAGTCGATCGGCCACGGCAAGTGCTGGCCGTGGCGCCGGCTTCAGTCACTCTCGGCCTCGACATCGACGGTGTGCTCTTCCATGTCGTCCGAGATCCAGACCCGCACGGTCATCGGCCGGCAGCAGACGCTGCAATCCTCGCTGTAGGTCTGCGAGCCGGCGCTGAGATCGATGGTCAGCGGAATGATCTCCCAGCAGGCCGGACAGGTGACCTTGGTTTCCTCGAGGATGCTGTCGTCGTCGCCCGCGTCGGCGGCGGCCTCGACGACTTCCTTGACCGAAACCGTGTACTCGTCATCGTCGTCGACCACCAGGCGCACGGTCATCGGCGAATCGCAGACACAGCACTCCTCGATCCAGGTCTTGGAACCCTTGTCCGGATTGATCGTCAGCGGGATCGATTCATGACAGGCCGGGCAGATGACTTCGACGTCTTCGCGCATGGGATGGGGCGTGGCTCAGAGGAATTCGCCAATCAGTGTATTCAGGTGCGCGCGGCCCAGGGCGGTTGGCCGGATCAGATGGTCGCCTTTCTCGATCAGGCCACGGGCGTTGAGCCTCGCCAGCTGAGGCTCGATCGCCGACCGCACCAGGCCGGTACGCGCTTCGAAAGCCTCGCTGCTGAAACCCTCGTTCAGGCGCAGCGCGTTCATCGCGTACTCGAACGGCAGCTCAGCGGCGCCGACCACGCGCTGCTCCTGCAGCGCCGCGGCCTGGCCAGCCGCGGCTTGATAGATCCTTGGCAGCTTGTGGCGGGCGCGGCGCTCGATGCGATCGCCGAAGGTGCGCTTGCCGTGGGCACCGGCGCCGATGCCGAGGTAATCGCCGAACTGCCAGTAGTTGCGGTTGTGGCGGCTCTGCCGGCCCGGCCGGGCATAGGCCGACACCTCGTATTGCGTGTAGCCGTGTTCGGCCAGCAGCGCCTGCCCGGCCAGCTGGATTGCCCAGGCAGCGTCGTCGTCCGGCAGCGCGGGCGGCCGGGCGGCGAATTCGGTGTTCGGTTCCAAGGTCAGCTGGTAATAGCTCAAGTGCTCGGGACCGAGCGCGATCGCCTCCGACAGATCGGCCAGCGCCTGCGCCTCGCTCTGTCCGGGCAGCGCGAACATCAGATCGAGGTTCAGGTTGTCGAAACCGGCGGCGCGGGCAGTGCGGACAGCAGCCACCGCGTCGTCGTGGCCGTGGATGCGGCCGAGCTTCTTCAGCATCGCGTCGTTGAGGCTCTGCACGCCGATCGACAGGCGATTGACCCCGGCTGCCCGGTAGTCGCGGAAGTTGCCGGCATCGACGGTGCCCGGATTCGCTTCCAGGGTGATCTCGATATCGGGCGCGAAGCGCAGCCGTGCGGAAAAGGCTTCGAGCACCGAGGCGATCGCCCGGCCCGAGAACAGGCTCGGCGTGCCACCGCCCAGGAAGATCGAAGTGATCGGCCGCGTTTCCGGCTGCTGAAGCTCGAAGTCCAGATCGCGGATCAGGGCGGCGACATAGGCTCCTTCCGGCAGTTCGCCGCGCAGGCCGTGCGAGTTGAAGTCGCAGTATGGGCACTTGGCCACGCACCAGGGGAAATGCAGGTACAGCGCCAGCGGAATGGCGGCCGGGTCGAGGCGGCCGGGGGCGCCGTTCACGGCCGCAGCTGCGCCAGCAGTGCCGTGAACGCCCGCGCGCGATGGCTGCGGGCGTTCTTGTCGGCGGCGCTCAGTTCAGCGGCCGACAGGCCCGACTCCGGATCGAGGAACAGCGGGTCGTAGCCGAAACCGTTGGCGCCCTGCGGCGCCCGCAGGACGCGGCCCGGCCAGGCGCCGAACGCGATCACCGGCACCGGATCATCGGCGTGGCGCAGCAGCGCCAGCACCGAGACGAAACGGGCGGCACGCTGCTCGTCCGGCACTTCGGCCAATGCGGCAAGCAGCTTGGCGTTGTTCGCGGCATCGTCACCCTGCATCCCGGCATACCTTGCCGAGTACACACCGGGCGCGCCACCGAGGGCCGCCACTTCCAGGCCCGAGTCGTCGGCGATCGCCGGCAAGCCGGAGACGCGGGCCGCGCGGCGCGCCTTGATCAGGGCGTTCTCGACGAAGGTCGGCGCCGTTTCTTCCGGTTCGACGTCGCTGAACTCGGAAACCAGCTTCAGCTGGTAGCCGAGCGGCGCCAGCAGCGCTTCCAGTTCAAGCAGCTTCTTGCGGTTGCGACTGGCGAGAACGAGGGCGCCCATCGGGATCAGGCAACACTCAGCGGCTGGCCAGCACGGCCTGCTGGATCGTGCACAGCTCGGCGATGCCCTTCTGGGCGAGGCCGAGCAAGGAATCGAGTTCGTCGCGGCGGAAGGCATGACCTTCGGCGGTGCCCTGCACCTCGATGAAGCCGCCGGCGGCGTTCATCACCACGTTCATGTCGGTCTCGCAGTTCGAGTCCTCGGGGTAGTCGAGGTCGAGCACCGGCACGCCGTTGTAGATGCCGACCGATACCGCGGCAACCTGGCCGTGCAGCGGATCACGCTTGATCTTGCCGATCTTGCGCAGATGGGCGATGGCGTCCGCGAGGGCGACATAGCCGCCGGTGATGCTGGCAGTGCGGGTGCCGCCATCGGCCTGCAGCACGTCGCAGTCGATGGTGATGGTCAGGCCGGCCATCGCCTCGAGATCGAGCACCGAACGCAGGGAGCGGCCGATCAGGCGCTGGATTTCCTGGGTCCGGCCGCTCTGCTTGCCCTGGGCGGCTTCGCGCTTGGAGCGCGTATGCGTGGAGCGCGGCAGCATGCCGTACTCGGCGGTCAGCCAGCCGCCGTCCTTCTTCCACGAAGGACCGCGTTCCTCGACGCTCGCCGTGCATAGCACCTGGGTGTCGCCGAAGGCGACCAGCACCGAGCCTTCGGCATGGCGCGTGAACTGACGCTGGATCGTGATCGGACGAAGCTGGTCAGGCGCTCTATTGGACGGACGGGTCACGTGGCTCTGCGGCAGGGGAACGGGCGCGGAGTATACCGCCGCCCATCCAAGGCCAAGCCCGGCCCCAAGGCAGGCGCCAGGCCAGCAGCACGCTCAGCACGGCCACATAGATCAGCGGCTCCGACAAGTCTTTCTTGACCAGCCAGAGGTAGTGCAGCACGCCGAACACCGCTGCCGGATAGACCAGCCGGTGCAGGGTCTTCCAGCGCCGCTTCAGGCGCCGCTGCCAGCCGTCGGTCGAAGTGATCGCCAGCGGCAGCAGGAACAGCCAGGCCGCGAAGCCGACGGTGATGTACAGGCGCTTGACCAGATCCTCGCCGAGCTTGGCCAGTGCCTGGGCCGGTTCGAGGATGTTGAGGTCGAAGACGATGTAGACGGCGAAATGCAGGCAGATGTAGGCGAACGCACACAGGCCGACGGTGCGGCGCAGCTTCAGCGGCCAGACCCAGCCGGTGAGGCTGCGCAGCGGCGTCATCGCCAGCGCCAGCAGCAGGAAGCGCAGCGACCAGTCACCGAGTGCGTGTTCAAGGAACTCGATCGGATTGGCTCCCAGCCGGCCGGCCAGCAGGCGTTCAGCGAGCATCGCCAGCGGCGTCAGGCACAGCAGCCAGAGGCAGGCCCGGGCCAGCCGGAGTCGAGCGATCGGCGTCATCAGTAGAACTTGCGCAGGTCCATGCCGGCGTAAAGCGGAGCGACTTCCGGATAGCCGTTGAACGGCAGGGTCGGACGCCGGAACAGTTCGCCGAGGCGACGCTCGCTGGCCTGGCTCCAGCGTGGATGATCGACCGCCGGATTGACGTTGGCGTAGAAGCCGTACTCGCTGGCGCCGATCTGGTTCCAGGTGGTTTCCGGCTGGCTTTCGACGAAGCGGATCCTGACGATCGATTTCACGCCCTTGAAGCCGTATTTCCACGGCGTGATCAGGCGCAGCGGCGCGCCGTTCTGGTTCGGCAGCACCCGGCCGTAGAGGCCGACGGCCATGAACGCCAACGGGTGCATCGCTTCGTCGATGCGCAGGCCTTCCCGGTACGGATAGGGCAGCACGCCGCGCTTGATCATCGGCATCTGCTCCGGATCGGCGAGCGTGAAGAACTGCACGTACTTCGCTTTCGAGTTCGGCTTGAAGCGCTTGATCAGCTCCGCCAGCGGAAAGCCGACCCAGGGCACGACCACGCTCCAGGCTTCGACACAGCGCATCCGGTAGATGCGTTCTTCGAGCGCATGCGGCTTGATCAGCGCATCGATATCGAGCACCCCGGGTGCTTCGCATTCGCCTTCCACGGTCACCGACCACGGCCGCGGCTTCAAGGTGCCGGCGTACTGCGCCGGATCGGACTTGCCGGTGCCGAACTCGTAATAGTTGTTGTACTGGGTGATGTCCTCGTAGCTGCAGAGCTTCTCGCCGCCGGCCATTTCGGTTTTCTTGCTGACGCTCAGCGTCGCCAGGCCGGACTTCGCGGCACCGTCCTCGACGGCCGCCTTCGGCACGTCCTTGGCCTCGCTGCAGCCGGCCAGCGCCATGCCGGCGGTCGCGAGGCCCATCCGGGCGAGGAAGCGGCGGCGATCCTGGAACACCGGCTCGGGCGTGATCTCGCTGGAAGCAATCGGAAACTCGGGGGCGACGCGAATCAGCATGTCGGCGGCTCAGGCAGTGGTAACGGTCTGACCGCAGCTTAGCCAGCCGGTTTCGCCGTAACATGCTCAGGGTACGCATGGACATGAAATCCGGACGCTTGAACACGCAAGACAACGCAGCACTGCAGGAACTGGTCGACACCTTCGACATGCTGGGCGACTGGGAAGAGCGCTATCGCTATCTGATCGAGCTCGGCCGGAAGCTGCCGCCGATGCCGGAAGCCGAGCACAGCGAAGCCAACAAGGTGCGCGGTTGCATGAGCCAGGTCTGGCTGGCCGGGGAAGTCGGCGACGGCGCCCGCCTGCACCTCCGGGGCGATTCCGACGCCCACATCGTCAAGGGCCTGATCGCGCTGATCCTGGCGCTGACCGATGGCCGCACGGCACGCGAGGTGCTGGACACCGACATCAAGGCCGCGTTCGCCCAACTGGGCCTGGAAAGCCATCTGTCGATGAACCGCCGCAATGGCTTCTACGCGATGGTCGAACGGATCCGCCAGATGGCGGCCACGGCGGTCGCTGGCTGAGCCCGGTCCGCGGCGTGTCGGCGAACGAGGGTTAGAATCGGGTCCACCTTGCTTCAGGGGAAATCCCATGTCGATCTTTGCGCTGGCCCTGCTCGCCTTTGCCCTCGTCACCCTGTTCAAGGCGGTGGTCACCGTGCCCCAGGGCATGGAATACACGATCGAGCGCTTCGGCAAGTACCGAGCGACCTTCACGCCCGGCCTGCAGTGGCTGGTGCCGTTCGTCGATCGCATCGGCCGCAGGCTGTCGATGATGGAGCAGGTGCTCGACGTGCCATCGCAGGAAGTGATCACCAAGGACAACGCCATGGTCGGCGTCGACGGCGTGGTCTTCTACCAGGTGCTCGACGCTGCCCGCGCCGCTTACGAAGTGCAGAACCTGCAGTACGCGATCCTCAATCTCACCCAGACCAATCTGCGCACGGTGATGGGCTCGATGGACCTCGACGAACTGCTCAGCCAGCGCGACCACATCAACACCCGCCTGCTGGCGGTGGTCGACCAGGCGACCTCGCCCTGGGGCATCAAGGTCACCCGCATCGAGATCAAGGACATCCGGCCGCCGATGGATCTGGTCGAAAGCATGGGCCGGCAGATGAAGGCCGAGCGCGACAAGCGCGCCTCGATCCTCGAAGCCGAAGGCATGCGCCAGTCGGCGATCCTCAAGGCCGAAGGCGCGCGCCAGGCGCAGATCCTGTCCGCCGAAGGCATGAAGCAGCAGGCCATTCTCGACGCCGAAGGCCGCAAGGAAGCCGCGTTCCGCGACGCCGAAGCCCGCGAGCGTCAGGCCGAAGCCGAAGCCAAGGCCACGGCGCTGGTGTCGACCGCCATTGCCCAGGGCGACGTGCAGGCGGTGAACTATTTCGTGGCGACCAAGTACATCGACGCGCTGAAGGACATCGCCAGCAGTCCGAACCAGAAGCTGGTGTTCATGCCGCTGGAAGCGGCGAGCGTGATCGGCGCGATCGGCGGCATCGCCGACCTTGCCAAAGCGGCCTCGTCGCAGGCCACCGCGAAATACTGAGCCGCGCCGAGCCGGGAGCAAGACCGATGGACGCAATCCTCAGCGACGGCTTCGTGTTCTGGCACTGGTGGGTGCTCGGCTTCCTGCTGCTGGTCGCCGAAATCCTGACGCCCGGTACCTTCTTCATGTGGATCGGCTTCGCCGCTTTCGTCACCGGCGTCGCCGCCTGGCTAGTGCCGTCCTTGAGCTGGGCCGGCGAGATCGTGATGTTCGCGGTGCTGTCGCTGGCGGCAGTGGTCCTGTGGCTCAAGTACCGGCCGCTGACTCGCAATGATGCGCAGGACAACGGTCTGAACCAACGCGGCCGGCATACCATCGGCCGCGAGCTGACCCTGGTGTCCGACATCGAGAACGGCATCGGCCAGGCGCGGCTCGACGACACCGTGTGGCGCGTCGCGGGCCCGAAGCTCAAGGCCGGTAGCCGGGTCAGGGTGATCGGTGCCGACGGCACCACCCTGCAGGTCGAAGCGCTGCACGCGAAGTAGGGCCTGTTAACAATTGCTTTGGTCGCTGCGGCGGAGGTCGTTTTGCCTAGTGCAACGAACGAGGAACAGCCAATGGTCGACCCACTGGCGCGACGAGTAAGGCAGCAATGGACAAAAACGATCCCGCCCCGAAGGGTTGCGGCCAAAAAGGCACCGGACTTCATTGCGCACCTTGGCCATAGGTAAGCTATGGCCAAGGTGCGCGCCTCGCCCGGCGTCTTTTTGATCTGCCATGCACCGACCAAAGCAATTGTTAACAGGCCCTAGCCATCACTGACCACGAGCTGCACCATGCGCCCGAGCCCGATGCGGATGCCGATGCCGCTCCGGCCGGCGAGCAGCGGGCGATCGCCGCGATTCGCGAAGCGACGCACAACCTGTACAGCTTCGGCGAGGAACTGGTCCACAGCCTGACCCACGGCCTCGGTGCGCTGCTGGCGATCGTCGGCCTCTGCGTGCTGGTGGCGCGCTCGGTGCTCTACGGCGGCACCAGGGAGTTGGTGGCGAGCAGCATCTTCGGCGCCGCGCTGATCCTGATGTACGCGGCCTCGACACTGTTCCACAGCATTCCGCTGCCGCGGCCGAAGCACATCTTCCGGGTGCTCGATCACTGCCTGATCTATGTGCTGATCGCCGGCACCTACACGCCGTTCACGTTGCTGGCCCTGCGCGACAGTCCCTGGGGCTGGCCGCTGTTCCTGTTCGTCTGGGGCCTGGCGGCGGTCGGCATCGTGTTCAAGATCTTCACCACCGGCCGCTTCGAGTGGCTGTCGCTGGCCGTCTACCTGTTGATGGGCTGGTGCGGCGTGGTCGCCGGCAAGTCGATGATCGCGGCGATTCCCAACGGCGGCCTGTGGCTGCTGCTCGCCGGCGGCCTGTCGTACAGTTTCGGCACCATCTTCTACGCCTCGACCCGGCTGCGTTATCACCACGCGATCTGGCACCTGTTCGTGCTCGCCGGCAGCACGTTCCACTATTTCAGCGTGCTGTTCTACGTGCTTCCCGGACCACCGCCAGCACCATGAGCAAACGCGGCACCGAACCGCAGCTGCCGCGTGCCAGTGCTGTCGACAGCCCCTGGCGGGTGCCGGAAGACGACCGCTTGCGCCCGAGCCGGGCACGGACCCGGCCGCCAGCCGATGCGCCCGACGAAGCAAGCTGCAAGAGCCAGTTGCACGAACAGGTCGCCGTGCTGGATGCGCTGCAACAGCGGCTGCATGCCGAAGGCCGGCGCGCGGTGCTGATCCTGTTCCAGGCGATGGACGCCGCCGGCAAGGATTCGACGATCCGCGCCGTGTTTTCCGGTATCAATCCGGCCGGCTGCGCGGTGCACGCCTTCCGCCAGCCGACGCCCGAGGAACTGGGCCACGACTTTCTCTGGCGCAGCAGCCAGCGGCTGCCCGCACATGGCCAGATCGGGGTGTTCAACCGCAGCTGGTACGAGGCGGTACTGATCGAGCGTGTACATACGGCGCTGGCCGCCGAACACCATGTGTCACTGGGTCGCCACGCCAAGGCGTTCTGGGCCGGCCGCTACCAGTCGATCCGCGACCACGAGCTGCATCTGGCCCGGAGCGGCACGACGATCCTCAAGTTCTGGCTGCACGTCTCCAAGGAAGAACAGCGCCGGCGCCTGCTGTCCCGGCTGGACGATCCCGAGAAACACTGGAAATTCCAGGCCGGCGATGTCGCCGAGCGCGCCTACTGGCCGGCCTATCAGAAAGCCGCCGGCCAGATGCTCAACGAGACCGCGAGGCCCTGGGCGCCGTGGTATCTGATCCCCGCCGACGACAAGCCGTGGATGCGCACGACCGTGGCCGGCATCATCGTGCAAACGCTGGCGGCGATGGATCCGCGCTATCCGATGGCCGACCAGGAACGACTGGACCGCTACGCTGAACTGCGCAAGCAGCTCGTCGGCGAATAGCCGCTACCAGCGCCTGCCCTGGACATTGCCGCGGCGCGATCGGTGGATGACTCTCCTGAACCAGGCAAGACTCGTCCGGCCTGCGGCAACACTGTATGGTCCAGCCCGAAAATTTTGACGCACGCGTCATCGCCCTTATCATGCGGCGGTGCACCATGAAATCTCCGTCATGCGCGTCTGCGATTCTCAAAACCCGATCAGGGGTGTCCTTTTTTTCGTCGGCGCCCGGCGTACTCTGCTGGCAGCCGTACTGCTCGGTTCGCTGCTTGCGTTGCCGGGGTTCGCGATGGAGAGCCCGCACACCGAGGCCCTCGACCTCGGTGCCGGGGTGGTCATGCGTCTCTCCGACAGCTTGGGGACGACGGTGGCCGCCGGAGCACTTCAGCCAAGGATCATTGCCCCGATCCACGGCGCCCGGATCAGCTCCGAGTTCGGCTGGCGCAAGCATCCGATCCTCAAACGCATGCGCTTTCATGGCGGCGTCGACTTCGCTGCGCGCAAGGGCACTCGAGTGCATGCCGCCGCCACCGGCAAGATCATCAAGGTAGTCCGGACCCGGGACCGCGGACTGCATGTCCTGATCCGCCACTCGCAGCGCTTCGAAACCGCCTATTCGCACTTGGCATCGGTCGCGCCTGGCATCCGGACAGGCAGTGAAATCGAGGTGGGCCAGGTGATCGGCACCGTCGGCAATACTGGACGGTCAACCGGCCCCCATCTGGATTTCGAGACTTTCCTGAATTCGAAACGGGTCGATCCAGTGCCGCTGCTGGAAAGCAGGGAACCGATCCGGCCGATGCGGCTGGAAATGTCGACCATGCTGGAGCCCAGGATTTCGTCGTTCGCCCAGGACTGAGCGACAGCGACGAGGGAGCAGCATCCAGGCCACTTCAGCAGTAACTATCCTTCCGTCGCGGGCGGGCGCGTCCGTCTCAAAGCGGCAGATCGTGCACCCGCGTGCCGGCCTGATCGCCGCGCGCGATCAGCAGCATCGCATCAGCGACATCCTCGGCTGTGATCGGCCGGTACTTGCGCAGCGGCCCGACGCACAGCGGCGCCAGCAGCGGGGCCAGCGTCTGGCCCAGGGCTTCGGCGGGGCGGGATTCGCTGCGCGCGCCGAGCAGCAATGACGGCCGGAAGAAATGGGTGGCTTTGAAACCGACCGCGGCGACGTCGCGTTCCATCCGCGCCTTGAGCCGCGAATAGAAAGTCAGCGCGGTGGCGCTGCTGCCGGCGGCGGATACGCCAAAGAAGCGCGTCGCGCCACCAGCCTGGGCAGCGCGAGCCACGGCCAGCACCATCGTATAGTCGACCCGCTCCAGTCCGGCGTGGCCGCCGGCGGCTTTCGTCGTGGTGCCGAGACAGCAGAACAGGTCATCGACCGCGAGCGGGTCGGCGAGGCTGTCGAGGTCGGCCAGCGTCGACAGCACGAAACGCAGCTTGGCATGACCGATCGCCGGGGCGCGGCGGCCGAGCACGGTCACCGTGGTGTACTCCGGAGCGGCCAGCAGGCGATCGAGCAGGGCGCTGCCGACGAGACCGGTGGCGCCGACAACAAGAGCAGTGCGAGCCATGTGATCCGGGTTCCGTCGAATAGGGGACAGCGGAGATCAGTGTATCGGAGGGTCGGTGCGGTCGCGTTAAAGTGCGTCTCCCTTTTCATCCCCGTCAGCCACTCGCCATGAGCATCTGGAAGCACCCCGTCACCGTCGGCCAGGAATGGCCGATCCCGCCGAACACCCTCGGCAGCCATCTCGGCATCCGGATCATCGAGGTCGGCGAGGACTACATCCGCGGCACGATGCCGGTCGACGGCCGCACGGTGCAGCCTTACGGCCGCCTGCACGGCGGCGCTTCCTGCGTGCTCGCCGAGGAACTGGGCAGCGTCGCGGCCTACCTCTGCGTCCCTCCTGGCGAGGGCCTGCCGGTAGGGCTGGATATCAACGCCAATCATCTGCGCGCGGCGGTCAGTGGCCTGGTCACCGGCACCGCTCGTCCGCTGCACATCGGCCGGGCCACCCACGTGTGGGAGATTCGTATCGTCGACGAACAGGATCGGCTCGTCTGCATTTCCCGCCTGACCGTTTCGGTGATTCCGGCCGCTGCGGCAATTCCGAAACGCTGAGCGGACGGCGGGTATCGCCGCCGCCACGACCGGAGTTCTGCACATGCACCGTCCCGATCCCTGGTTCGCATCGACTGGCGCTGCGCTGCTGCTGTTGCTTGCAGCCTGCGGCGGCGGCTCGGGAGTCCCGCCTGGCCCGGCGCCGGCGCCATTCGGCATCGCCAGCCGGCCGACGCTGGCGCCGCTGAGCTTCCCGACCGGCAGCGTGCAGGCCGGCGACGTCGCCGTTCAGCGCGCCTACCCGGGCCTGAGTTTCCCGAGCCCGCTGCTGTTCGCGGTGGCGCCCGGCGACCACAGCCGCGGCTTCGTGGTCTCGCAGCCCGGCGTGATCCGGGTGTTTGCGCTCGACGATCCGGGCACGACGACGTCGACGGTCTTCCTCGACATCGACGCACGAGTCACCAACGAGGGCGGCGAGACCGGCCTGCTCGGCCTGGCCTTCGATCCGGACTACGCGAGCAACGGCTGGTTCTATCTCGACTACATCCCGAACTCGACGTTCGACGGCGGCGGTAACCCGGGCCGGCGCACGCGGATTTCGCGGTTCACGGTGACGGCGGACCGCAGTGTCGCCGACCCGGCCAGCGAACAGGTGCTGCTCGAATTCGGCCAGCCGTTCGCGAACCACAACGGCGGCTGGATCGGCTTCGGGCCGGATCGCAAGCTCTATGTGGCGACCGGCGACGGTGGCTCCGGCGGCGATCCGCAGGGCAACGGCCAGCGCCTCGGCACCCTGCTCGGCAAGCTGCTGCGCCTGAACCCCGACGGCAGCGCGCCAGCCGACAATCCCTTCGTCGGCCAGGCCGGTGCCCGCGCCGAGATCTGGGCCTACGGCCTGCGCAATCCGTTCCGCGCCAGCTTCGATCGCGTGACCGGCGCACTGTGGGTCGGCGACGTCGGCCAGAACCAGTACGAGGAGATCGACCTCGTGGCGCGCGGCGGCAACTACGGCTGGAACGCACGCGAAGGCCTGCACGGCTACCCGACCGCGAACACGCCGAAGCCGGCCGGCAGCAACTTCGTCGACCCGGTCGTCGAGTACGACCACGGCGCCGGCTGCAGCGTCACCGGCGGCGTGGTCTACCGCGGTGCTGCGATCCCGGCGCTGGCCGGCCGCTATGTCTACAGCGATTACTGCTCCGGCAGCTTGTGGGCGGCGACACCGGTCGACGGCAGCCCGGCGACCGCGACGGTGATCGGCAGCCTGCCGGGCAATCCCTCGTCGTTCGGCGAGGATCACGACGGCGAGCTGTACACCACCGGCCTGGCGACCGGCGCGCTGTACAAGCTGGTGCCCGGCAGCGGCGGCGGCACGCTGCCGGCGACCTTGTCGGCCACCGGCCTGTTCAGCGACACGGTGACGCTGACGCCGAATCCCGGCCTGATCCCCTACGCGCTGAACGCGCCGTTCTGGTCCGACGGAAGCCGCAAGCGGCGCTGGTTCGGCATTCCGAACGGCAGCCGGATCGGCTTCAGTGCGACCGGCGCCTGGACCTTCCCGGTCGGCACGGTGACGGTCAAGCAGTTCGACATCACGCTCGCCAGGGGCGCGACGCGGCGCCTGGAAACCCGGGTCTTCATCCATCAGACCAACGGCTGGCAGGGCTACACCTACCGCTGGAACGAAGCCGGCAGCGATGCCCTGTTGCTGGAAACCGGCGCCAGCGAAACCCTGGACGCCGCCGGTGGCAGCCAGACCTACGAATATCCGAGCCGAGCTGCCTGCCTGTCCTGCCACACCGCGGCCAGCGGCTACGTGCTCGGCATCCGCAGTGCCCAGCTCAATGGGGTGTTCGCCTATCCGTCCGCCAGCGACAACCAGCTGCGCACGCTGAACCACATCGGCCTGTTCACCACCGACATCGGTGCCGCCAGCCAGTACCCGGCGCTGAGCGATCCGGCCGACGCCAGCCAGCCACTGGCAGCAAGGGCCCGCGCCTATCTCGACAGCAACTGCGCCCAGTGCCATCAGCCGGGCGGCCCGGCGCCGGTGGACATCGACCTGCGCGCGACAACGCCGATCGCCGAGGCCCGTCTGCTCGACGTGCCACCGCAGGCTGGCGATCTCGGCCTGAGCAACGCCCGGCGAATCGCCGCCGGCCGCAAGGAAAGCAGCGTGCTCTGGGAACGGATGCGCCGGCTCGATGGCAACCGGATGCCGAATCTCGCCAGCCATGTCGTCGACGCCGACGGCGTAGCATTGATAGGCCAGTGGATCGACGCAGGGGCGGAGTGAACCGATGGCCAAGGTGCGCAGCATCAGCGAAGCAAAGCACTTCACCGACCTGCCGAACATCGGCCCGGCCATGGCGCGCGATTTCGTGCAGCTGGGCCTGAAGACACCGCAGGAACTGCGCGGCGCCGATGCCCTGACGCTGTACCGCAAGCTCAGCCGCCTGAGCGGCCAGCGCCAGGACCCCTGCGTGCTCGACACCTTCATGGCCGCTGTCGACTTCGCCAACGGCGCGGCCGCCAGGCCCTGGTGGGAGTACACGGCCGAGCGCAAGCGCCTGCATCCCGACCTCTGACAGCACTTTCGATCCGCCCCGATGAACGACGCCAACTGGACCCTGCATCCCCGCCTCGCCGCCGACACCGTGACGGTCGGCGACTTCGCCCTGAGCCGCCTGCTGCTGTCGAACGACGCCAACTACCCCTGGTTGATCGTGGTGCCGCGGCGCGCCGGCATCCGCGAGATCCACGAGCTGGCCGAGGCCGACCAGCTGCAGCTGCTGCGCGAATCGATGCTGCTGTCGCGGGCGCTGACGACCGCCTTCGCGCCGACCAAGCTGAACATCGCCGCGCTCGGCAACGTCGTGCCGCAGCTGCACGTCCACCACATCGCCCGTTACGACTCCGATCCCGCCTGGCCGGCGCCGGTCTGGGGGCGGGTGCCGGCGATCGACTACGACGCCACCACCCGCCAGGCCAGGATCCTGCAGCTGCGAGCGCTGCTCGGCGAGGCGCTGATCGCCGTCAGCTGAGCCGCCGCCGGGCGAACGGCGTTCACGGAATTCCGTCGCCGCAGCGTCAGTACGCCTGAGTATGGAAAAGCGCAGTACCGCTGGTACACTCGTGCACAAACGCGCCACAAGAGCGCGTTCAAGGGGGACGTCGATGAACCGGAAACTGCTTGTGGCGCCCGTGCTGGCTGCGGTCCTGATGCTGTCCCCGAGTGGCCCGGCCGGCGCTTTGCCGGACAAGCCCGGTGCCCCGAAACCAGCGCCGGTGGCGGTGCCCGCGCCGACACCAGCGCCCGGCGTGACCGGCCTCTATCCGGTCAGCGACGCGCCCTACGGCATGACCATCCGCTCGGTGTCGCTCGAAGATCTGGCCAAGCGCGACCTGCTGCCGCTCGGCACCTACAAGGGCACCCCTGAGCTGAACGCGAAGCGCGCCTGGTACGACGCGAACTTCTACGCGACCCTGGCTTCGCGCAAGGTCTGGCCCGATGGCGCCCAGCATTACGAACACGACTGGCAGGGGCCGATCACCTGGAAGTTCGCGCCGATCCCGCAGGCCGCTCCGCCGCCCTGCGATCAGCCGCAGCCGACCGGCTATGACGCAGAAAGCTGCCGCTATGTGAACCAGCTGTTCAAGGACGTGGCAGCGACCGATCCGGCCAAGGCGACCGCGCTGCGCGCGCAGGCTCGGCGCGGTCGCGATGTCTGGTTCAAGGGCACCTTCGGCAATCAGGACGAGATCTACCTGCACTTCGCGCGCACGGTGCCGAATGGCATCGCCGACATCTGGTACCCGTGGCTGGACACGCGCGAGCGCGCCAAACGCTTCGAGAAGTACGGCCTGATCAACGACCCGGACTGCAGCGAAGGCGATGCCAGCACCTACTGGTGGGACCGTTGCCCGGACGAGCATTCCAGCGGCGTGCTCGGCTACCGCAAGTACACCGCCGACCCGACCAAGGACGCCAGCGGCAAGGTGGTTTTCGATCCGCTGAAATCGCCGTACCAGCCGGATGAGCTGAAGAAGAACCTGCGCTACGTGATCGGTCATCCCTGCGTGCAGTGCCATGTCGGCTTCGATCCGACCCGGCCGCCGGCCAATCCGAACCTGCCGAAATGGGAAAACCTGTCGGCGACCATCGGCAACCAGCACATCAACCAGCCGACGATGTTCTTCCAGGGCGCACCCGAAGATTCGCTGGCCCGCATCGCGCTGCAGGCCGGCCGCAATGGAACGATCGATACGAGTCTCGTCGCCAACGATTTCCAGAACAATCCGGGCACCCAGAACAACATCATGGATTTCCAGAATCGGCGTGTCTTCACGAACACGATCAAGGATCCGATCACCGGCAAGCTCGCCAAGGGTCGCACCCAGCACGTGCTGAAAGGCGGCGAGGACTCGGTCGGCGACCATCTGGCGCTGATCCGCGTCTACGTCAACATCGGCATGTGCACCGAGGAATGCTGGGCGCCGAACTTCCCCTCGCCCGGCAGCTTCTTCGGCGAGAAAGCGGCGCAAAAACCCTTTCGCATCGCCCAGTGCGCGCGCGACTGCGAGCCCTGGAACTACGCCGACGCCAAGATGGACGACCTCGCCGCCTTCCTGATCACCGGCGGCCCGACCTATCTCGCCGCGGCCAAGGACAGCGACGGCAAGGCCGGCCTCGACTACATCGACCTCGCGAAAGTCCCTCAGGGCCGCAAGGTATTTGCTCGCGAATGCGCGAGCTGTCACTCCACGCTGGTCGCCCCGGAGAACGTGCGCGCCGACAAGGCCGCACTCGAGCGCTACTACGACGGCCACGTGTTCGGCTCGGAAGCGTTCTGGCAGCACGAATTCACCGAAGCCGAGCGGACCAGCCCGGCCTTCATCGCCAAGCACATGGCGAAGGATGCGAAGGGTGTCTTGCGCCCGGCGCAATTCGCCAAGGACGAAGTGTTCGGTCAGGACTGGCTCGGCAACGACGAACCGACGCCGTTCAACATCATCGGCACCAACATGTGCCGCGCCCTGCACGACAACCACAACACGGGGCACATCTGGGAAGAGTTCTCCAGCGAGGACTACAAGCAGCGGCCGTCGCCGGGCAGCGTGCCGAACGTGTTCAATCGCATGGTGCCGGGACTCGGCGGCGTGAAATCCGGCGAGCGCAAGATCGAAGGCGGCCCCGGCTACTACCGCAACATCTCGCTACTGTCGATCTGGGCCACCGCGCCGTTCCTGCACAACAACGCGATCGGCGAACAGACCCGGCTCGCCGACGGCAAGACGCTGGACTACACAGTCAAGGGCCGCATCACGCAGTTCGAGCAGGCCTACGCCGAGCTGATGACCTCGGATGATCCGAACGTGTCGCCGTACCGTCCGCAGAAGATCACCACCGTCGACCGCGACTTCTGGCTCGCGCCGCGCGAGGACGGTCAGGGCCTGATCAAGCTGCCGGTCTCGAAGGGCACGCCGATCGCGAACTTCGCCAGTGCCGATCCCCACCATCCGCTGTTCATGAAATGCGATGACCCGGTCGAGAACAAGGGCCACCAGTTCGGCATCAGCCTGTCGCCGGCCGACAAGCTGGCGCTGCGCGAATTCCTGAAATTGATGTGATCGCGGCGATGCGCGCCGTCCTTGCCGCTGCCCTGGTCACCAGTCTGCTGGTGGCCTGCGGCAGCGACGAGGGCAGCGGCATCAGCCAGCTCGCGAAGCAGCCGGGGACGGTCACAGCCGATGCGCTGAGCGCGAAGTTGATTCCGTCGGATGACCTGCCACCAGACGGCACGCGCTCGCTGTTCGATCACCTGATTGCCGCCAACGGCCAGATTCCGTATCCGTTCCCCAAGCTGGTCGAACTGATCCGCAAGAACGATCCGGATGCCGCAGCGCCGCTGACCTTGCTGGTGCCGCACGGTCGCTCGCTGCTGAAAGGTCTGGCCGATGACGCCCATCCGCGGGTGCTGGCCGCTGCCGATTTCCAGGCCGCCGCGACGCCGGCCTCGCTGGGTCTGAGTCCGCGCGGCCAGCTGTTTCTCGGCTTCGTCGAGAACGCCTCCGAGATCGAGGTGCTGAGCTACAACGAAGCCGCCGGCCGCTACGAGTTTCAATTGGTACAGAACTACTGCGCCGGCTGCATCCCGAAGCTGGTCTATGCGAAGCGCGCGGTCTGCACGACCTGCCATCAGGGCGCGGTGCCGATCTTTCCGCAGCGGCCCTGGAACGAAACCAATGGCGCACCGGCAACTGCCGCAGCGATCACGGTCGCGCGTGGCAAGGACCAGCCCTATCTCGACGCGCCGCTCGCCAATCCGCTGGCCGTGCCCGAACGCTTCGATCAGCTGACCGATGTCGGCGGCTTCATTCCGGCCACGCAACGCCTGTGGATCGACGCCTGCGGCGCGTCTGCCGACTGCCGCCGCACGATGCTCAAGCTGGCGCTGACCTGGCTGGAGAACCCGGCCGGCTTCGATGCCCAGTCCGCCGACGCGCAGCACTTGCGCGAACTGCAGGCCGCCGGCTGGCCGCAGGCTGGCATCAAGGTCGCAGAAAGCGACCTCGCCAACCGCGACCCGATCGAGGAAGGCCGCGGCATCAAGGGCTGGTGGCAGCGGCTGACGACAAAGCAGCCCAAGCCCGGTGACGGGGCCAAGACCAACGAAGACCTCGAAGCCTTCGACCGGCTGCCAAAGCTGAAAGCCGCTTTCGATCCCTTGAGTTCGCGACCACCGAAGCGGGTGCTCGCAGCGACCGATCTCGACGGCGTCTACGGGCTTGCCGCGCTGTTCTCCGACGCTGATCGGCAGCTGCTGGAAACCGCGGCCGACTTCGATGCCGCGAAGCTGCTGGCAGCCGTCGATCGCATCGACGCAGCCTTCTTCGCGCCAGCCGTCTACTCGCGGGTCAGGACCATGAATGCGCTGCTCGCCGCACTCGGTGCTCAGCCGCTGAACTACTGCTGCCTCGACACGGCCGAGCTGTCGCCGCCGGTTGCCAGCGGCGAGCCGCCGGTGGTGCTGTCGGCGAACTCGCCGCTGGCCCCCTTCGAGCAGTACTGCTTCGCCTGCCATCGCGGCAATCCATCGAAGAAGCTGAACTTCATGAGCGGCCCCGACGAGGCTGCGGTGCTGGCCAACGTCAAGGCCAAGGACGCGATCCGCGATGCGCTGGACTGGTCCCGCTACCAGGGCACCGACCAGGCCAACAAGCTGATGCCGCCGGCCGATTCGGTGCAGCACGAGCGCTTGCAGGCGGCGCTGGCGCAGAATCCGAAATTGCTGGACGAGATGCGGGCCGTGGTGCCCGGACTGTTCGATTTCTGATCCGAATCCGAGGCGAAGCGACGATGCGCAAGCTCACCGACTGGAAAGCCCTCCTCGCCGGCGCCGTGCTGGCGACGGCTTGCGCCAGGGCCCAGGCCCAGCCGGTGTTCGCGCTGATGTACAAGCAGCAGTTCGGCTACGCGCCGTCCTGCAACGCCTGCCACAAGGACGGCGGCGGCACGGCGCTGAATGCCTACGGTGAGGCTTTCAAGAAAGCCGGCAAGGACCTGGCCGCGTTCAAGGCGATCGCCGCTCAGGACGCCGATGGTGACGGCTACGCCAATGCCGACGAAGCCGCCGCGAAAGCCGACCCAGGCTTGAAGGCCTCGACACCGAAGGCCCCCGGCGACTGGCTCGATTCGCTGAGCCTGATCCCGAAGGAAGTGCAGGCCCGCTTCCCAGGGGTCAGGACCTGGTTGCCGAAGGACGCGCTGCTGACCGACGCCGACGTCGCCCGCGCCGCGACGCTGGGGGCACGCTTGAGCAAGGCCGACGACAACACCATCTACATCCCGCTGGCCGACCAGCGCCCTTCCGGCGCCGCGCTGATCTTCGCCGCCGAGCACCGGGGCAAGCCGTTCTACCTGCTGCTGACCACCGACCGCGCGCTGACCGTCGCCAGTGTCGAGCCGATGAACACCCGGCAGGTGCCGGAGGCGGCGACGAGCAAGGTCTATGCGACGTTCAAGGGCGTGGCGGTGGACAAGCTGCCGGCGGCGACCGGCAACGATCTCGATGCGGTGATCACGGCGGCGGTGAAGAAGGCCGGAACCCTGCTATTCGTGCGCCTGAAGAATGCTTAGATCAGGCCTTGCCGCATTGCTGCTGACGCTGGCCTGCCTGGTCGGCCCGCCGTCGCTGGCCGCCGATACCGCGCCGGCGACGAGCGTAGCCGCGCCGGCGGAACCGGCGAAGGATGGTTTCGACTTCTTCAGCGATAAACCCGTCGCCGCCGCAGAAGTCGTCGTGCTGCCACCGGAAAAGCCAGCATGGCAGACGGTCGGCGGGCCGATCGCGCTCGCCGCATTCTTCTTCGCGCTGAACCTGATCATCTGGCGACTGGTGCCGTTTTCCGCGCATTCGCTCGACATCAACCTGCGCAACTTCCCGCCGGCCGCGAAGCGCGGCATCGCGATGGCGGTGGTGATCTTCGGCATCGCTTTCGTGTTCGGCGCCTCGGAGATTTCCTACCAGCTGAACCTGCATGGCTCGGCGAGTGCGTATTTCGAGCAGATGTCGCTCGGCAAGCTCATTGCTTTCAGTCATGCCCACCTGTTCGGCTTCACCACCAGCTTCTTCATCGTCGGCATTCCGTTCTCGCTGCAGTTCAACCAGCTGCGCGTCTACCAATGGGTGTTCCCGGTCGGCCTCGCGGCCAGCCTCACCGACGTGATCTCCTGGTGGGGCATCAAGTACATATCGGCGAACTTCGAATGGATCAGCCTGTTCTGCGGTCTGCTGTTCACCATCAGCTACGGCTGGATGCTGATCGGCCTGCTGCGTGTCCTGCTGTTCCCGGAAGTGATCTGGAGCAGCGACAAGGACAAGGAAGAACGACGGGCGCGACGCCAGGCGCAGGAACGGATCGGCAAGCGCTGAGCGACCGCCGGCACGTCATGGAAGCCTGCGACGCTGGCCGCGAACGTAGTGGGCGGCCGGCGCAGGGCTTAGGATAAAAGCACAGCAACCATAAGCGGCCGCGAAACGGCCGCATCACCGACCTCAGGGTCGAGGAGCAGACATGAATTACTTCGTCACCGGTGCCACCGGCTTCATCGGCAAACATCTGATCGAACGCCTGCTGGCGCGCCCGGACGCCACCGTCCACGTCCTGGTCCGCGCCTCGTCGGAGGACAAGTTCACCCAGCTGCAGGAACGCTACGGCGACGCCGGTGATCGCCTGGTCATGGTCGCCGGCGACATCACCACGCCGGGCCTGGTGTCGGTGCCCGACCTGAAGAAGCTGAGGGGCAAGGTCGACCACCTGTTCCATCTCGCCGCCGTCTACGACATGAACATGGACGACGCGACCGGCGACCGGATCAACAACGAGGGCACGCGCAATACCGTGGCCTTCGCCAACAGCCTCGGCGGCAACATTGTGCTGCACCACGTGTCGAGTGTTGCGGTGGCCGGCGGAGACTTCGTCGGCAAGTTCACCGAGGACATGTTCGACGAGGGCCAGCCAGTCAAACATCCCTACTTCCGGACCAAGTTCCAGTCCGAGAAGATCGTCCGCGACGAGGCCAAGGTGCCATTCCGCGTCTACCGTCCGGGCGCCGTCGTCGGCCATTCGAAGACCGGCGAGATGGACAAGATCGACGGCCCCTACTACTTCTTCAAGACCATCCAGAAATTGAGCCACCGGATTCCGAAGTGGCTGCCGCTGCTCGGCATCGAAGGCGGCAAGGTGCCGATCGCACCGGTCGACTACGTCGCGAACGCGCTCGACGCCATCGCTCACAAGGACGGCCTGAACGGCCAGACCTTCCATCTGGTGCAGTCGAACAGCCCGAGCGTCGGCGACCTGATCCAGTCGATCCTGAAGGCCGCGCACGGCCCGCGCTTCGCGAAGAAATATGAGCTGCCGACGATGCCGGCAGCGGTGCGCAAGCTCGGCGGCCAGATGGGCGGCGCGCTGCCGAACTCGGTCAAGAAGCAGATCGCCAAGGCGATCGGCGCGCCGCTGTCGGTGCTCGGCTACATCACCAACCGCGCCGTGTTCGACGACAAGAACACTCGCGCCGCATTGAAGGGCACGGGCATCAAGTGCCCCGAGTTCCGCGAATACGCGAAGCACCTGTGGTCGTACTGGGAGCAGTTCCTCGACATTCACTACGAGCCGAGCCCGGAGCTGGTCGCCAAGGTCAAGGGCAAGGTGATCCTGGTCACCGGCGCGTCCTCCGGCATCGGCTTCACGACGGCGAAGAACCTGGCGATCGCCGGCGCCAAGGTGATCCTCGTCGCGCGTACCGAATCGAACCTGATCGAGACCCAGAACATCATCGCCAAGGCCGGCGGCGAGAGCTATGTCTATCCCTGCGATCTGATCGACATGAAGGCGATCGACGAGATGGCCGCCAAGGTGCTGCGCGACTTCGGCCACGTCGACATCCTGATCAACAACGCCGGCCGCTCGATCCGCCGTGCGGTGATGGAAAGCTTCGACCGCTTCCACGATTTCGAACGGACCATGGAGCTGAACTACTACGGCGCCGTGCGCCTGATCATGGCGCTGCTGCCGACGATGACGGCGCGCAAGAACGGCCACATCATCAACATCAGCTCGATCGGCGTGCTGGCCAATGCCGCGCGTTTCTCGGCCTACGTGGCGTCGAAGGCCGCGCTCGACGCCTTCACCCGCTGCCTGTCGGCGGAGGTGAAGGGCAGCAACATCCGCACCACGGCGATCTACATGCCGCTGGTGCGCACGCCGATGATCGCGCCGACCAAGATCTACAGCTATGTGCCGACCTGGTCGCCGGACGATGCCGCCGAGACCGTGATCAAAGCGATCCTCGACGAGCCGAAGTCGATCGCGACGACGCTCGGCACGGCCGCTTCGATCTCCTACGCGCTGTGGCCCAAGGTCAACGACTACATCCTGTCCAAGGGCTTCCAGCTGTTCCCGTCCTCGACCGCCGCGCGCGGCTCGAAGGACAAGGACTCGAAGGCCGACAAGCCGACCCTCGAACAGGTGGTGTTCGCGAATGTGTTCAAGGGTGAACATTGGTGAACACAGCCGCCACCCGGCGAGGGGCCCCAGCGGCTTCTTTGCTGGGGATCGACGGCAAGGCGGCTGGGTTCAGGCGGCGACAGTTCGAGGCTCGAATTAGCGCGATCTAACGGAAGCTGCCAGCTGGCCCCTCGCGGGGGCCAAAGTTTCAGGCGGCTGCGCTGATTCCGTCGCTCAGGGCCGCGCAAACGGCAGCAGCACCTGCCAGAGCAGCAAGGTGGCGTCGATGTCGAAGGTCGTCGCGCCGAGCGCAATGGTATAGCCGGCGTAGCTGGTGCCCGGCCAGGTGTGGCCGCCGCCATTGACGGTGTACAGGCGCACATCGCTGTCCGGGCAGCTGCGATAGCGGCGCAAGCTCACCGTGGTGCCGTCGGCGAGTACCGTGTTGGGCAAGCGGGTATCGGTGAAGCCGGCGCTGCAGCCGTTCTTGACCGACCAGAAAGCCGCTGCATCCGGAACGCTGTACTGGCCGAGCATGCCGGTGTAGGGAACCACGGCATCGCTGGTGCCGGAGAACATCACTATCGGCATGCGCTGGCCGCCGCTGCAGCGCGCGGCCAGGGAGTTGCGCAAGGTGGCGGCAACCATCGCCAGTCCGGCGAACTGTTGCGGCCGCTCGCAGGCGAGGCGTTCGGCCATGAACCCTCCATTGGAATAACCCGCCGCGTAGATCCGCCGCGCATCCAGGCCGTTGGCGGCTTGCTCGCGCTCCATCAGACCGCTGAGGAAACCGACGTCATCGACGCCGAGGCGATTCGGATCGTCGCTCCAGTTGGCACCGAAGGCTTCCGGCAGATACACCCAGGCGCCGTACTGGGCGGCCAAGCGTCCGGCGCGTGTCAGGTTGGCCATGCGGGCCGGCTGCAAGGCCAGCGGATGCAGGAGCAGCAGCATCGGTGCGCCGGCCGGTGCGCCAATGGGTCGGACGCCGACATAACGACGAGTCAGCCCGTCCTGGACGTAAGTGCCCTCGAAGGTTTCGGTGCCGTCAGTCGGCTCGATGCGCTCGCCGCCGAGCTGCAGCAGCAGCAGGTCCAGCCCGCCGAAGAACTGGCCCAGGTCGGCAAAGATCGGCAAGGCCGGCAGCGCTGGCAGCAGCGGGCCGAGAATCGGCAGCGCGACCAGGAGCGGTGGCGGGCTGGGCGGATCCGCAGCCATCACCTCGGCGGCGGTCATCGTGCCGCAGGTAAGCAGCGAAGCGACAGCCAAGCAGACCCGACGCCGGACAGCGCCAGGGCGAAGATTGATGGACATGCGAGCAACCCCTGAGTGAGCGTTATTGTCGGTTTGAGTGCTGCTCAACGAGCTTGACAATCCGCTCGGGGGTCTCCGTCGCCAACCATCAAGCCCAATGGCGGCAGCTCCCCAAGCGGCCGTCATCAGTCATCAAACTTCATGCCGGCCAGACAGGCCGGCCCTTCGCAATCAGGCGCTCCGCGCCAGCCGCTCGCGCCGCGCCACAACGCCACCAGCCAAGGTGCGCAGCACGTCGGCGGTGTCGTCCCAGGCCAGGCAGGCGTCGGTGACGCTCTGGCCGTAGACCATCTGCTCGCGCGGACCGATCTCCTGACGGCCTTCGACCAGATGGCTTTCGATCATCACGCCGATGATCTTGTCGCTGCCGGCGGCCAGCTGGCCGGCGACGTCCTGGCCGACCTCGATCTGCAGGCGGTGCTGCTTGCGGCTGTTGGCGTGGCTGAAGTCGACCATCACCGCCGGGCGCATGCCGGCCTTGGTCATCGCGGCTGCCGCGGCGTCGACGCTCGCGGAATCAAAATTGGTGCCGGTCGAACCGCCGCGCAGGATCACGTGGCTGTCCGGATTGCCGGCGGTCTCGAAGATCGAGATCTGGCCGTCCTGGGTCGCCGACAGGAAACGGTGCGGCGCACGTGCCGACTGCACCGCGTCGACCGCGACCTTCACCGAACCGTCGGTGCCGTTCTTGAAGCCGACCGCGCAGGACAGGCCGCTGGCCATTTCGCGATGCAGCTGCGATTCCGTGGTGCGCGCACCGATCGCGCCCCAGGACACCAGGTCGGCGAGGTACTGCGGGGTCAGGATGTCGAGGAACTCCACGCCGGCCGGCACCCCGGCGGCATTCAACTCGAGCAGCAGCTTGCGGGCGATGCGCAGGCCAGTGTCGATGTCGTAGCTGTCGTCGAGATTCGGATCGTTGATCAGGCCCTTCCAGCCGACCGTGGTGCGCGGCTTCTCGAAATACACCCGCATCACGATCAGCAGATTCCTGGAAAGCTGCGGACGCAGTGCCTTCAGGCGTTCGGCGTATTCCAGCGCCGCCTTCGGATCGTGGATCGAGCAGGGGCCGACGACCACCAGCAGGCGGTCGTCACGGCCGGCGAGCACGTCCTGGATCTCGCGGCGGGTGGTTTCGACGGTCAGCGCCGCGGCCTCGGAAATCGGCAGTTCGGCCTGCACCTGCGACGGCGCCGACACCGCGCGGATCGACTTGATGCGCAGGTTTTCGGTGGCCGGACGGGCGGCGGCGGACGGGGTAGAAACGGAAGCGCTCATCGCAAAGCTCTCGTGACACAACGGAAATCAGGTCGCGGATGCTAGCAGACGAGCCGCGCAACGATCATCCCCGGGCGGCCCCACGTGGCGACGGGACTGCTGACACAAGCTTTGATTATCCTCCGCGACTCCCCCACCGCCCGTCGCCGCCATGAAAATCCGCGCTGTCATCGCTGCCGCAGTCGGCCTGCTGGCTTCCACCGCGCCGCGGGCCGATCCGGCCTTCGCGGTCCGCAACGAAGCCTCTTTAAGCCGCGCCACGGCGCTGCCGATCCTCGGCGAGGCGCGGCTGCTCGACGACGGCCAGCGCGCCTTTGGCCTGCGGCTCGACTGGAGCAACGAATATGTCGCCAAGCAGAACGCCCGCGAATCCTTGCTGATCGACGGCGAAAGCGAACGCCTGAGCTTCAGCCTGCGCCAGGGCGTGGCGCCCGGCATCGAGCTGGGGATCGCGCTGCCGCTGCTGGTCACCGGCGGCGGCCTGCTCGACGGCGTCATCGAAGGCTGGCATGAGGCCTTCAGCCTGCCGAACGGCGGCCGCCAGCTGCGGCCGCAGGATCGCTATGCCGTGCAGTACCTGAAGGATGGCGAGACCCTGGTCGACGTCAGCGGCGGCAGCGCCGGCCTCGGCGACCTCGAACTGAGCGCCGGCTTCGCGCTGCGCAAGGATTTCGCGCTCCGGGCGCTGGCCAAGCTGCCGACCGGCCGCGACAGCCGCCTGCTCGGCGGCAACGCCGGCGGCGCGCTCTGGTTCGACTACGACCCGTTCGCCTCATCAAACCGCTGGTTCGGCTATCTGTCGGCCGGCGTCTCGTACAACGATCGCGGCGCGCTGCTCGGCAGCCAGCAGCAGCGGCTGGTCGGCCTCGGCGGCCTCGGCCTCGGCTACCGGCTGCTGCCGGCGCTGGCGCTGATCGGCCAGTTCAACGTCCAGACGCCGCTGTACAAGGCGTCCAGCCTGCAGGCGCTCTACGGCCCCGGTGGCCAGCTCGCGTTCGGCGGCCGGATCACCCTGAGCCCGCGGCTGGTGCTCGACCTGGGCGTACAGGAGGACGTGCTGCTCAGTTCCTCGCCAGACTTCAGCATTCATGTCGGCCTCGGCTACCGCTGAGGCCGGCCGCTCAGCGGCGCATGAAATCCAGCTGCTGCTCGCCAGCCGGCCGGCCGCCGTCGGCGAAGCGGCGCTCGGTGAACAGCGTGCGGCCGTCACGACGGATCAGGACGATCTGGCTGGCCCGGGTGCCGTAGCCGGGCAGACGGATGAACGCCGTCGACAGCAGGCGCTCGCGGTCGATGCCGACGCCGGTATCCGGCAGCTCGGCATCGGCCGGACGCTGCTCGTCGGCCAGCGCCGCGTACAGGGGATCGAGGTTCGGCCCGGCACCGTCGGCATCGACCCCGACATCGATACTGGCCAGCCAGTCGGCCAGTCGTGCCATCAACTGCCGGGTCTTCGGCCAGGGAGCATCGAGGCCGCCATTGGACAGGCCGTGGATGCCCGAGGCCACCGTTTCCCAGCGCGGCTTCAGGCGATTGGTCGCCATCACCAGTTCCTCGCCGTCCCAGAGCAGCAGATTGAACGGTCCGTAGTCGTTGCCATCGACGCGGCGCAGCTCGGCAAAACCGACGGCGGATTCATCACCGTTCAGGTAGTCGCTGACCAGCCGGCCGCGCGAGGCGCGTGGCATCGACGGCGCCGGTTCGCGGACGTTGGTCACCGCGGCCAGCCGCGGACGGTGGCGGTCGAGTGCCAGCCAGCCACCGCCGGCTTCGAGATCGCGGCCGCCGAGGATCTGCGGCTGCTCGTCCCAGACGCCCAGCGACGCCGTCGGCCGCGCGTGGAACTCGTCGCGGTTGGCGACCAGCACCAGCGGATACAAAGGATGGGCGTTCCAGGCGCAGGCAATCAGGCACATGGGACGGAATGATGCCTGATCACCGGGGGCCGTTGACACGAACCCTGGGCTGGCGCGGCTCGCGCGGGCCACGGCGTGGCGTGCACACTGTGATCATTGCTGCGGCGTGATCGTCCCGATCGGCTGCCGACCACCGTCATTGCCACCACGCCCATGCCCACCCGCCAGCCGCCCAGCGATTACGAGATCGACCAGCTGAAGCGCATCTCGGCCTGGCGCGATGCGCCGCCGGACGCGCTGACCCAGTTGTTCGATCGGGCGCTGTCGCCGGTGGCTCACGCCGCCCAGAAAGCGATTCCGGTGGCCTGGCTGCGCAACGCCATCGACAGCGTGCGGCGCGGCTCGGCACGGATGGCGAACCGCGACGCCCTGCTGAAGCAGGCCGGGGTCGTCTCGCTGGACCAGCTGCGCGACGGCCGTCTCGAAAACTGCGATCGGCTGGCCAGCAAGGTCGGCCGCCGCGGCGCCGCACTCGCCGGCGGCAGCGGCGCATTGTTCGGCATCGCCGGTGCGGCCGGCCTGGTCGCCGACGTGCCCACCCTGCTGGTGCAGGCGTTCCGGGTCATTCACCGCACCGGCCTGTGCTACGGCGAGGACTGCACGGAGGAGAGCCTGAAACGCCTGCCGGTGGCGATCTTCGCCCTGGCCTCGGCAAACTCGCTGGCCGAGAAGCAGGCCGCGCTGCAGGTGCTGGAACGCGACGCCGAGGCCGACAGCATGGCGATCCGCGAGGGCCTGGAACGCGCCGCCGAGCGCGAGCTGGCCAAGGAGGCGGCGGTCTTCAGCATCAGCAACCTGTCGAAGTCGATCACCCGCCGGCTCGGCCTGGCCAAGGCCGGCGGCACCCTGCCGCTGCTTGGCGCGCTGGTCGGCGGCGCGGTCAACGCCTGGTATCTGAACGAGGTCGCGAACGCCGCCCGGGTCGCTTTCCAGCTTCGCTGGCTGCGTCGCCGGCACGGCCGGCGGCTGCCGGCACTGGCGACCGAGTTCGCAAGCACTGCGGTAGCCCTGCCTCAGCAGGACTAGGTGGCGAGCGGCTTCATCAGCCGCAGCCCGTCCGTGCCGTCTTCGTAATAGCCGGAAAGGGCTCCTGCCTCGCGATAACCGAGCTTGGCGTACAGCGCTCGCGCCGCCGTGTTGTCGGCACGCACTTCCAGTGTCGCGCGATCGCAGCCCCAGGCCGCGGCTGCGGCCTCCATTGCCGCCACCAGACGCTGGCCCCAACGCTGGCCGCGAGCGGCGGGCGCAACGACCACCGAATAGATGCGGCCGACCCGGCTGCCGGCACGGCGCAACCAGATCAGGTTGCCGACCGGCACGCCAGCGGCATCTTCGGCAACCAGCACCTGCGCCGTCGGCACGCTCAGGAAGCGACGCACCGTCCGCCGCGACATGCGGTCGGTCGGAAACTGCGCCTCCAGCGCCAGGATCGCGTCGGTGTCGGCGAGCTCGCCGCGGCGGATCCGACCGGTAGCGGCGACGCCTCGGCTCACGCCGCTCCCATCGGCTCGCGCATCCGCGTCTGGGCATCGAGCTTTTTCACGAAGTACTCGATGATCCGGCGGTAGATCTGCTCCTTCAGCACCAGGTCCTCGACGCCGAAGTCGATGTTCGGGTTGTCGTTGACCTCGATGACCTTGACCACGTTGCCGAACTGCTTGAGATCGACGCCGTACAGGCCGTCGCCAACCGCGCGCGCGGCCTGCACGGCCACGCTGAGCACCTGCTTCGGCACGTCGGCGATGTCGAGCGTCTCGTGGTCGCCCTCGTGCTTGGCACCCTTGGCGTCGCGCTTGACCACCTGCCAGTGCTCCTTGGCCATGAAGTAGCGGCAGGCGTACAACGGCTGACCGTCGAGCACGCCGACTCGCCAGTCGTACTCGGTCGGCTCGAAGGCCTGGGCGACGATCAGGTCCGAGCGTTCCAGGAAGTCGCGCGTCTCGCGCTTGAAAGCAGCAGCGGTCTCGACCTTGATCACGCCTTTCGAGAACTGCGAGTCCGGCTGCTTGAGCACCATCGGGAAGCCCAGCTCGCGCACTACCTCGTCGAGGTTGGCCCGGTGCAGCAGCAAGGTCTTCGGCTGCGGGATGCGGTGGCGCTCCATCAGCTGGGCGAGGAACACCTTGTTGGCGGCGCGCAGGATCGATTCCGGCGCGTCGACCACCACCAGACCCTCCCTCGCTGCCCGACGTGCAAAGCGATACGTGTGGTGGTTGACCGCCGTGGTTTCGCGGATGAACAGCGCGTCGTACTCGGCAACATGGCCGTAGTCGCCCTTGTCGAGGAAATCGACCGAGAAGCCGAGGTCCTCGGCAGCCTTCTCGAAAGCCTTCAGCGCGCGCGCGTTGGACGGTGGCTCCTTCTCGTCCTCGTTGACCAGGATGGCGAGGTCGTAGCGGGTCGAATCGCGCTTCTTGCGCGGCGAGCGGCGCCGGGTGAAGTAGTCGCGCGCGGTCTGGTACAGGAACTCGTGGTGCGAGGCCGGCACCTCGCCGAGCGCGATCGGACCGAGCGTGTCGACCCGCCACTCGTCGCCGCGCCAGACGAACTTGGCCTGCAGCAACGGCGCCGGAAACAGGTTGAACAGCGCCCGCGCCAGCTTCTGGTGGCGGATGTAGGGGCTGTCTCCGAAGTAGACGTTGAGCACGTACTCGTTGGAGCCGAGCCGGGCCAGGCTCTTCTGCATCAGCTCCTCGATCTCGTCGTTGAGCACCGACGGCGATTCGGCGAGCTTGAGGTCCTGCACCGTGGTGATGTCCGGCAGGATGCGGTGGCCGCGGGCGCCAGCCAGCAGCGACACGTAGTAGCCGGTGGTCTGGTAGCTGAAGGTCCGGCACAGGTTGTAGACGCGCGCGCCGCGGATGCGGGTGAACTCGTCGTGGGTCAGGTACTTCCAGGCGGTGACCACCTCGACGCCGGGAATCTCGACCGGCCAGTCGCCGAGCTGGTCGACGACCACGAGGCCGCTCACGGTCGCCCCGACGTCGGCAACAGCATCGTCATCGGCGCTTGTGGAGGTTCTTCCGTGGCTGCGACGGCGAGGTCGCCGGCTTCTTCTGAGCGCGTGTCTGGCATGCCTGCGGACGACTCGTAGGACGGGAGGGGAACGGCGAATGCGCGAAATGCTAGCACGCGCTGTTTGCCCGGAATCCATGGCCGGCGACGCCGCCACCGGTGGCGTTCGGAATCGCCGGTCCAGCGCTTTTCGTGGCCGGCTGGAACCGGCTGCCGGGTCAGAACACCTTCCGCCGCTTCAGCCAGAGCACCAGCCCAGCGCCCAGGCTCGCCAGCACGCCGAGCACCATGAAGTAGCCGTACTTCCAGTGCAGCTCCGGCATGTTGTCGAAGTTCATGCCGTAGAGACCGGTGATCAGGGTCAGCGGGAAGAACACGATCGACACCGCGGTCAGGGTGCGGACGATCTCGTTGGTGCGGTGGCTCATCGAGGCGAAATGCAGCTGCACCGCCACTTCGACATCCTTCTGCAGCGCGTCGCCGTGCACCTGCACCCGGGTCAGGTGCTCGACCAGATCGTCGAGGCGCACCCGCTGGTTCTCGGTCAGCTCCACCCGCATGCGCCGGCGCCAGGTGCCGATGGTCTGCAGGTTGTGCTCGCAGAGCAGTTCGAACTGGTGCGCCTGCTTGCGGTAGTTGAGCAGCTCCTGCCAGTCGTCGAACGGGTCCTTGGGATCGAGCAGCGCGTCCTGCAGCTTTTCGAGCCGGTCTTCCAGCTCGTCGACGATCATCAGGTAGCGGTCGACCATGATGTCGAGAATGCTGTGCACCAGGCCGATCGGCGTCGACGGGAAGCGCAGCTTGGTCTCGCAGAACTTTTCCTTGACCCGCTGGAAGGACACGTTCTCGGCGGCGTGGACGGAGACCAGCAGGCGGTCGAACAGGAAGAAGGCCGCCGACTTGGTGACGATCAGGTTGCTGGCCGATTCGCAGTCTTCCGGGGTCAGGCCGCGGAAGATCAGCATGTCGTAGTCCTCGGTACCATCGAAGTACGACGGATGGTCTCCGTTGAAGCTGTCGCTGATATGGGCTTCGTGGACCTTCTCGCCGGTCAGCCTCTCGACCCATTGCGGCCAGTCACGGGCGTCGCTGCGCGTGAAGTCGAGCCAGATGAAGCCCTCTTCCGGCAGTTGCTCGACGGCCGCCAGACGCTTCGGAATCTCGCCCTGGCGATTCAGCTGGTAGATCTGCATGGCGCTCGGATTCCGAAGACTGACGCTGCCGCTACCCCGGCCGCCCGGTCGCTGGCGGCGTTTGATCGTCCTGCCGAGGTTTACTCGAAGCCCTTGTCCGGGCTGATCGACTGCATCTGGGTGAAGAAATCACGCAAGGCCGCGTCGAGCTGCTGGCGAATCTGCTCGGGACCATCGACGCCGAAGCGCTCCACCGTCTTGACCGGCAGCCAGGCGCTGACCGGGTATGGCTTGCCGCCGCTGACCGCCTTGGTCAGCTGCACCCGATGGAAATAGATCATCTGGCCGGTGATCTTCGAGTCGAGCGCCTTGGTGTAGACGAACACCTTGATGTTCGGGTCCTGCGGAATGCTGTGGCCGACCTGGGCCGAGACGGAGGCAACGGCTGCGCGCACGGCGGCTTCATCGACCTGGGGGTTCTCGCTGCGAACCTTCAGTTCGAAAGCCGAGGCCGGCAGGGCCAGGGCGGCCATCAGCAACGTGGCGGAACAGGCAGCGGCGAGTTTCACGAAGTTCATGGGCCTGATCGTCCGAATTAGGGGTGTCATCCATCGAGGAGACCGCGCGCCGGATCGTCGATGACGGCGGCCGGTGTGCGGGTACTTCGGCAGTCTCGCCGATCCGGGACTTCCCCGATCGGCGGACTGCCTGCGGCCAGTCTTACTTCAGCAGCTCTTCGATCGCGGCGCGCTCTTCACGCAGCTCGTTCTCGGTGAGGGTCATGCGGCCGCGCGAGAATTCGTCGACCGACAGGCCCTGGACGATCTCGTACTTGCCGTCCTTGCAGATGCACGGGAAGCCATAGACGATGCCCGGCGCGATGCCGTAGCTGCCATCCGACGGCACGCCCATCGACACCCACTTGCCGTTCGAACCCAGCGCCCAGTCGCGCATGTGGTCGACGGCGGCCGAGGCGGCCGAGGCGGCCGACGACAGGCCACGGGCCTTGATGATCGCCGCGCCGCGCTGCTGGACGACCGGAATGAAATCCTTTTCCAGCCATTCCTGGGTGACCAGATCCTTGGCCTTCTTGCCGCCGATGGTGCAGTGGCTGACGTCCGGGTACTGGGTCGAGCTGTGGTTGCCCCAGATGATCACCTGGTCGATGTCGTTGCCGTGGACGCCGGTCTTCGACGACAGCTGCGACACGGCGCGGTTGTGGTCGAGGCGGACCATGGCGTGGAACTGCTTCGGGTCCAGGCCCTTGGCGGCGGTGGCGGCGATCAGCGCGTTGGTGTTCGCCGGGTTGCCGACGACCAGCACCTTGACGTCCTTCGAGGCCTTGGCGGCGATCGCCTTGCCCTGCGGGCCGAAGATGCCGCCGTTGGCGGTCAGGAGATCCTTGCGCTCCATGCCCGGGCCGCGCGGACGGGCGCCGACCAGCAGCGCGTAGTCAGTGCCTTCGAAGCCGGTCATCGGGTCCGAGTGCAGTTCGATGCTGTGGACCAGCGGGAACGCGCAATCCTCGACTTCCATGATCGTGCCCTTCAGCTTCTCGAGCACTTCCGGCACCGGCACTTCGATCAGCTGCAGGATGACCGGCTGGTCCGGGCCGAGCATCGAGCCCGACGCGACACGGAAAATGAGCGAGTAGGCGATCTGGCCAGCGGCGCCAGTAATGGCGACCTTGACGGGCTTCTTCATGGATGTCTTCCAGTTGTTCGTGGGGTGAGGGCGCTGCTTGTTGCTTTTTGGGCGGCGAATTATGCCGTTTATGACCCGGCACTGGCGACCGGGCAGCAAGCCGCCCCGGCCCGCCATCACGTCCGGCGGCTGCGGCACACCCTTGATCGCACATCGCGACTCGCGCTTTGACGCGCGTCGAAAGCAGCCATATACTTCATTAATGAAATATATGTATCTGAATAGTTCACGCGCCTTGGTCACCCGTCTGCTGACCCTGGCCGGCGCATCGACGCTGGCTGCCTGCGCGAGTTTCGGCGGCATCGGGCCGCAGTCTCAGCTGCAGAACGTGCGCACCCTCGATGCCGGCCAGCTGCTGAACCCGACGGCGTCTGCGAACTGGCCGGACACCCGCTGGTGGCAGGCCTATGGCGATCCGCAGCTCGATGCGCTGGTTGACGCCGCGCTCGCCGGCAACCCCGACCTGCGCCTGGCCCGCGCCCGCGTCGCCCAGGCCGAGGGCTATGCGCAGAGCGCCGAAGCGGCAACCCTGCCGCGCCTCGACGCCGAGGCCGGCTTCCAGCGTACTTTTCAGACCCAGCAGGAATTCAGCCCGTCGCCGATCTTTGCGCATACCTACTGGAAGTCCGATCTGCTGCTGCGCGCCTCCTACGCGCTGGACCTCTGGGGCAAGGACGAGAAAGCGCTGGACAGCGCGCTCGACACGGTGCGTGCCGGCGAAGCCCAGAGCCAGGCCGTGCGCCTGTCGCTGGCCACCGCCGTCGTCCAGGCCTACGTGCAGCTGTCGATGCAGCACGCGCTGCGCGAGGTGCTGGTTGCCAATCTCGAACGCCAGCGGCAGTTGCTCGACATCGCCAGCCGCCGCCGCGCGGCCGGGCTCGGCACCGAACTGGAGGTCAACCAGGCGGCGACGCCGTTGCCTGACAGCGAGGCGCAGATCGAGCAGATCGACGAGAACCTGGCGATCGGCCGGCACCAGTTGGCGGCGCTGAGCGGCCAGGGGCCGGGCGCCGGCGATACCATCCAGCGCCCGCGGCTGGCGCTCGATCATCCAGCCGAGCTGCCGGCCGCGTTGCCCGCGCATCTGCTCGGCCGCCGTCCGGATATCGTCGCGCAGCGCTGGCGGGTCGAGGCGAGCAGCAAGGACATCGAGATCGCGAAAACGCGCTTCTATCCCGATGTGAACCTCGCTGCGTTCGCCGGCGTCGCCAGCCTCAACCTCAGCACCCTGGTCACCGGCAGCCTTGCCGACCTCGGCACCGCCGGCTTCGGCCCGGCGATCAGCCTGCCGCTGTTCGACGGCGGTCGCCTGCGCGGCAACCTGCGCCTGCAGAGCGCGCGCTACGACGAGGCCGTCGAGCACTACAACGGCACGGTGATCGGCGCGCTGCGCGAAGTTGCCGACGAGATCAGCCGCCAGCGCTCGATCGCGCAGCAGCTGGCCTTGAACGCGACGGCGCTGGACAGCGCCCGGCGCGCCGAACAGCAGGCCGAGCAGGGCTTCCGCGCCGGCCTCACCGACTACCTGAACGTTCTGAACACCCAGAGTGCGCTGCTGCAGCAGCAGCGCAACCGCGCCCAGCTGGTGGCCCGCCAGCTGGACAGCCATGCGGCACTGATGGCGGCGCTCGGCGGCGGCTACCAGGCCGCCCAGGAAGTGGCTGCCCACGGAGACGCCCGATGACCGACAGCTTCCACGAAGTCGAGCAGCGCATCGCCATCACCCGCAAGCGCCTGCGCGGCTATCCGCACGAGCAGGTGATGCTCGCCCGCCTGGTCGCTCATGTGCAGAAGCGGCAGACCGATCTCTGCAACCTGGCGCTGAAGGCCCATGACCTGAACATGGTCACCTACACGGCGCTGATGATGCTCTACGGCTCCCCGAACCAGACTTTGACGCCGTCCGAGCTGAGCCAGGCGACCGGCGAGAAGCCGACCAATGTCACTCGCGTCTGCGACGAGCTGCTGGCCAGGGGCCTGATCGAGCGCAGCGCCGGCACCGAGGATCGGCGCAAGGTCGTGCTGCGCCTGAGCGCCGCCGGCGAGGCGTTGGTCAAGCAGTTCCAGCCCGGGATCTGGCAGACGCTGGAGCAGCTGTATGGCGGCTTCGATGCCGAACAGACGCAGGCGCTGACCGCGCTGCTGCGCCAGGTGCTGGTCCGCCTCGACCAGACGGCTTCGTGAACACAGCCGCCATGCCCTGGCGCGCCGCGCTGCGCGCCTGGCCGGCCGGCGAAGGCCGCGCCTGGATCTTCGTCGCCAAGACCGTCGTCGCCGCGATGCTGGCGCTGTGGCTCGCCTTCCGCATCGGCCTCGGTTCGCCGCGCACGGCAATGCTCACGGTGTTCATCGTCGCCCAGCCGCAGACCGGCCTGGTGCTGGCGAAGGGCTTCTACCGGATTGCCGGCACCCTGGTCGGCAGTGCCGCGACCCTGATCCTGCTCGGCCTGTTCGCCCAGCAGCGCGAATTGTTCCTCGGCGCGCTGGCGCTGTGGATCGGCCTGTGCACCGCCGGCGCGATCCGGGCCCGGAACTTCCGCGCCTACGGCTACGTGCTGGCCGGCTACACCGCCTGCCTGATCGGTCTGCCAGCGACCCAGCACCCGGAGCTGAGCTTCGCGATCGCCGTCACTCGCGTCTCGGAAGTGCTGCTCGGCATTTTCTGCGCCGGCGTGGTCAGCGACCTGCTGCTGCCGCAAACGCTCGGCAGCGGCCTGATCGGCACGGTGCGCGGCAGCTATCGCGACTTCGCCGCCTTCGCCGTCGACACGCTCCTGGGCCGCCTCGATCACGCGACGAGCGAGCGCGCCCACGACCGCTTCCTGGCCCAGGTCATCGCCTTCGAGGCCCAGCGCGACGCCGCCTATTTCGAGAGCCCCGAAACCCGTCTGCGCAGCGGCCGCTTTCGCCTGCTGAACGCCGACTTCATGGCCGCGACCACCGGCATCCACCTGCTGCACCAGGGGATGGAACGCCTGCGCCGCCGCGACCGTCAGTCGACGATCGCCCGGCTGAGGCCGCTGCATGCGGCGCTCGCCGACAGCCTGCTGCCACCCGGCGGCGAGTTGCCGGCGATGGCCGTCGAAGCCCGACCGCTGCTGACCCGACTGGCCAGCTTCAGCGAACGGCTGCCGGCGCTGATCGCCGCGGCCCGTACCGGCCTGGACGACGGCGAAGCCGCCGACTGCCTCGATTTCGACTGTGCCACCGAGCTGCTGCAGCGCTTCGCCGCGGAGATGCATGCCTACACCGAAAGCTACGTCTCCCTGGCCTCGGCCGGCGGCCAGCTGCCAAGGCCGGCGCCGGCCTACGTGGCGCACGGCGACGCCATCACCGCCGCGCTCGGCGGCCTGCGCGCGGTCGCCGTGCTGCTTGCGGTCAGCAGCTTCTGGATCATCACCGCCTGGCCCAGCGGCATCGGCGCGGTCAGCATCGCCTGCATCGTCTGCTGTCTGTTCGCGGCGTTGCCGGCACCGGTCGTCGCGGCGAGAAGCCTGGCAATCGGCTTCGCCGCCGGGCTGGTGGCGTCGTTCACCTGCGGCCTCCTGGTGCTGCCACAGCTCGATGGCTTCCCGCTGCTGGTGGCGGGCATGGCGCCGTTCATCATGGTCGGCGCCAAGCTCATTGCCGATCCGCGCCATACCGTCATCGGCGCCGGCTACTGCCTGATGTTCGGCAGCAGCATCAGCCTCGACAACGTCAACCACTACGATCCGGCGCTGCTGCTCAACGAGGGCTTTGCCGCGCTGCTCGGCGCGCTGATCGCCACCCTGGCGTTTGCGCTGATCGTGCCGGCCGGTACTCGCCGACTGCGGCTGCACCTGACCCGCAGCCTGCGCCGCCAGGTGCTGCTCGCCTGCTTCGGCTCGGCGAGCGGCCTGCGCCATCGCTTCGAGAACAGCACGCGCGATCTGCTCGGCCAGCTGCTGGCCGGTGCCGACCGCGACAACGGCGAGGACCGGGCATTGCTGGCCCGGGCGATGGCGGTGCTCGAAGCCGGCCGCGCCGTGATCGACCTGCGCGATGCCGCCACGCTCGGCCACCTGGCCATCGGCAGCCGCGCCAGCCTGAACGCGGCGTTGCGCACGGTCGCCCGTCTGTTCGAGAAGCCGGAGCCGCGCCGTCGTCAGCAGGCGCTGGCCGGAATCGCCGGCGCCGAGGCGCGCATCGATCAGGCGCTTGCCGCCACCGACCTGGAACCCGACGAACGCCAGGCGCTGGACCGCGGCCGCGCTGCCCTGCACCTGCTGCGCGGCCTGCTGCTCGACGACGACAGCTATCGCGCACTGTCCTCGGTGGAGCTGCCGCCGACCACCGATCCATTGCCGGAGATTGTCGAACATGGCGCGTGAAATCGAACTGCTCGGCTTCTTCCTGCCGACCCTGCTGCCGATGTTCCTGTTCGCCTTCGGCCTGCAGTGGCTGCTCGACGGCCTGCTCGGCCGTCTCGGCGTCTACAGCCGGGTCTGGCACCCGGCGTTGTTCCGCTTCAGCCTGTTCGTCTGCATTTTCGGCGCGCTCGGGCTCGCGCTGTACCACTGAGTCATCGACCACCATGAATCCCAGGAATCTGCTGCGCCTGCTGTCGACCGGTCTGATCTTCGTTGCCGCCGTGACTATCGGTTTGTCGCTATGGCGGCACTACCAGTATTCACCGTGGACCCGCGATGGCCGGGTCAAGGCCGACGTCATCGCGATCGCACCCGACGTTTCCGGCCCGGTCGTCGAGCTGCGGGTCGCCGAGAACCAGCTGGTCAAGCGTGGCGAGGTGCTGTTGCGTATCGACGCCGAGCGCTACCAGCATGCGCTGGCCGAGGCCGAGGCCATGGTCGCTGCGCGCAAGGCCGACTACGAGATGAAACGCAGCGAAGCGGCGCGGCGCGCCCTGTTGTCCGGCGTGGTGGTGTCCAGCGAAAGCCGCGAGGCGTCGGCTTCGACCGCTTCATCCGCTGCCGCGCTCTACCACCAGGCCCAGGCCGCCCGCGATACCGCGGCGCTGAACCTGCAGCGCACCGAGGTGCTGGCGCCGGTCGATGGCTATGTCACCAACCTGGAAATCCACGCCGGGGACTACGCCAACAGCGGCCGGCCGATGCTGGCGATGGTCGACGCCCACTCGTTCCGGATCAACGGCTATTTCGAGGAAACCAAGCTGCCGTACCTGCATGAAGGCGATGCGGTCAGGATCCGGCTGATGAGCGGGGGCCCGGAACTGCGCGGCCATGTCGAAGGCTTGTCGCGGGGCATCACCGACCGCGACAACCCGCTCGGCCCGCGACTGCTCGCCGACGTCAATCCGACCTTCAACTGGGTACGGCTCGCCCAGCGCGTGCCGGTGCGGATCGCACTCGATGGTGTGCCGGAAGGCACGGTGCTGGTGTCGGGGATGACCTGCACGGTGATCGTCGAACCGGATGCCAAGGCCTCACCGCAAGGCTGAGGCCTTGCGGTGAGGCCTTCGCCCAAGAAACCACTCAAGGCGCGGGCGTCGTGTGCTGCGTGCTGGCCAGCAGCGCCTCGAGCTTCTGCTGGTAGTCCTGGTAGAAGGTGATGTCTTCGGCGCTGACGTCGCTGGCGAGCTTGAAGATGTCGCCGCGATTTGGCGTCACACCCTTCAGCAGCAGATTGATGCCGCGCGCGCAGTTCAGGTTGGCCGGCTCGGCTTTCAGGCACTTCTGGTACTGGCGATAGGCGATGCGCCGGTCGGTTTCGCTGTTGATCCAATAGCTGTAGGTATCCAGCTCGACCAGGTTGAAATAGGTCTTGCCCTTGTAGCGCGCCAGCGTTTCGCGGTTGAGGTTGGCGAGCGGTTCGTAGGCAGCGGTGATGCCGTTGCGGATGGCGGTTTCGAACGCGAATACGGTCTGCTCATGCGGCGTCTTGCCGAGGATCTTGTCGACGCCGGGAGCCGCGGAGTCGCCGGCTGCGAAGATGCGGCCGAGTTCGAGGCAGGTGCCGCCGCAGTTGGCCGTGCAGCCGGCGCGGGCGATCGCCAAGCCCTTGGCCGGGTCCTTCTGCGCCGGCGTCACACCGTTGCCGTAGACGTAGGCCTGGGTCAGCGTCGTCGCCACTTCGCACATCTTCCAGTTCGCGACCGGGTCACTGCCGCTGACCCACTTCTTGGCGTAGCTGTTGTCGCCATAGGTTTCCAGCAACTTGCCGCCAGCGATCGCCGCCTTGATCTCCTCGCGTACCGCCTGCTGCTGCTCCGGTGTGGTGTTCGCGTTCGGATAAGGCGAGGGCCTGTCGACGCAGGCCTCGACTTCGCAGAGGATCGAGTACTGGCCTGTGGCGAAGCGTTCGCGATCACGTTCATAGATCGAGGCGCTTTCCTCATCGCTGAACTGCCGGCGTGGAGCGGGAGCGTTCCGCTGCAGCATGCCCTCCATCTGCCTGCCGATGGCGGTCACCGAACCGTAGCTGTTGTCCGGGCCGGTGGACTTGCACTTGCCGTAATCGGACGAGCGCACGTCGTTGTCGGCGTACTTTTCCTTGTCGGTATTCAGGCAGGTATCGGCGAGCGCCGAAGTGGAGAACGCGGCAAAGCACAGCAGGGCGATCAGGATTCTGGACACGGTGGGTCTGGGGTTCGATGGGGAGACTGCAAGGGTTCGTGCAAGCGGGCGGCACTTTGGCGACGTTTGCATTGTCTTGATTATCCCGCGACCCGCGCGCCCCCTATATCGGGGGTACGCACCCCGTATCGAAAGATGCCGGGTCGTGAATCGCAGACGCCGCCTCCGCCGCGCCGGGGTGGATCCAGAAATCATTGTTCTTGCAGGGCTTCCCTGCTTACAAAAGGAGCTTTCCCATGGCTGCACCTGACAAAGTTGTCTACACCGCCCATGCCCACGCCACCGGTGGCCGCGATGGCCATGCCGTCACCGACGACGGCGTGCTCGATGTGAAGCTGGTGGTGCCGAGGGAAATGGGCGGCCCCGGCGTCGGCGGCACCAATCCGGAGCAGTTGTTCGCCGCCGGCTATTCGGCCTGCTTCCTCGGCGCGCTGAAATTCGTCGCCGGCAAGCGCAAGAAAACGCTGCCGGCCGACACCCAGGTGGCCGCAGCGATCGGCATCGGCCCGACGGCCACCGGCTTCGCGATCACCGCCGAACTGACGGTGACCATTCCCGGTCTCGATGCCGCCGAAGCGAAGGAACTGGTCGACGCCGCACACATCGTCTGCCCGTATTCGAATGCGACGCGTGGCAATGTCGACGTCCAGCTGACGATCGCCTGAACGACGCCCGGAACGGGCCGGCCAACCGCCTCGGCCGGCCCGCTGCTGGCTACGCAGCAGCCTGCGGGCATCGCTGCTGCGTGATCAACAGCAGCGGCGCAAGGCGCCGTTCCAGCGCCGTCGCAGCGAGTCTTTCTGCGGCCATCCTGGATGGAGAAAAAGCATTCCGATCATAGGCTTGCCATCACGATTCGCGGCTCGACCGGGCCGATCGGACTGCTGCCTGCGGATGGCGCGGTCATTGCGCTGTACCGGTTCCGGCACCGTCCGCCGCGAGACCGTTCAACACTGAATGTGGCTTGCGGCGGTGGCCATTCCACCCTTCATCGCCCCGCCCAGAACCGTGATCCAGCCTATCCAAGCCAACTCCACCCTCCTGCGACGACTCGCGCTCGGCGCCTGCGTGCTCGCCCTCGGAGCCTCGACCTTCAGTCTGTCCGCAGCCGATGCGCCACCGGCCCCCGCCGCCGGGCCGACCGCCAAGCAGGTGATCGATGTCCGTCGCGCGCTGTTCACGCTGATCGGCAGCAACTTCCGGCCGGTCGGCGACACCTTGCAGGGCAAGGTTCCGTACGACGCTGCCGACCTGCAGAAGCGCGTTGCCCGTGTCGCCTTCCTGGCGCCGCAGTTGAGCGAAGTATTTCCGGATTTCTCGGCCACCGGCGAGACCAAGGCGAAGCCGGAAATCTGGAGCAATCGCGCCGATTTCGACAATCGGCTGAAGGATTTCCAGAGCCATGTCGTCGCGCTCGCCCAGGTCGTCGAAAAGGACGCCGGCAACGCCGATGCGTTCAAGGCCGCCGCCGCCGCCGTTGGCAAGGACTGCAAGGGTTGCCACGACGAGTACAAGGCGAAGTAGGCCGGCGATGTCGTCGATCAGGTCTGCTTCCGACCGTCTGGCGCCGGCTGGCGACGCTGCTGCGGCTCCCACCGGCGATGAACGCCGGGTCTGGGATCTGCCGGTCCGCCTGTTCCATTGGACGCTGGTCGCCGGGGTGCTGGCCAGCTATGTCACCAGCCGCCTCGGCCCGGAGTATTTCCGCCTGCATCTGGCGGCCGGCTATCTGGTGACCGTGCTGGTGGTGTTCCGTCTGCTCTGGGGCTTGTTCGGCACCCGGCACGCCCGCTTCGCGAGCTTCGTCCGCGGGCCGCGCGCAGTCTGGCAGTACAGCGCCAGCCTGCTGCGCGGACAACCGGCACGCCATGCCGGACACAATCCGCTCGGCGCGCTGATGGTGCTGGCGCTGCTGGCCAGCCTGTTCGTGCAAGCCGCCACCGGCCTGTTCAGCAATGACGAGATCTTCAACACCGGCCCGCTGTACGCCTGGGTCAGCGAGGCGTTCAGCCTGCAGCTGACCTCGCTGCACAAGCTGCTGTTCAACTGGATCGCCACAGCGATCCTGGTCCACGTGCTGGCGATCGTCGCGCACCGGCTGCTGACCCGGGAAAACCTGGCCCGCGCGATGTGGAGCGGTCGCAAGCCCGCCCACGCAGTCACCAGTGACGAGGTGATCGGCTCGTCGCGGCTGCTGCTGGCCTTGCTGCTGCTGCTGATTGTCGTCGCGACGCTGGCCTGGCTGGTTGCCCACGCGCCAGCGGCGGCACCCGCGTCGTTCGAGTAGAGCCCCCGGATGACGGCCGCGGTCGCAGCCGTCATCCGCCGAGTTCTCCATTTCCGCGGCGCGTCCTCGCCGCGCCGCGATCCTCCGGCACGCCGCTGCGCAATCCACAACAGCCTGCTGCCGACAATGCTGGAAAGCCAGCAGGCCACGCTTCTGCTGCTTTTCCCTGCTCTTCTCCAGAACTCGGGAGAAACCTCCAGGACTGGAAATTTAGTCAATTGAAACAATTGCCTGAACAACTTTACACAGGCGTTGATGACGATCTTCCGCAAGGCTTCCGCGCTTGGCTCGCGCGTTGCAATCCATTGCTGGCTGCAAAGGATTCGGGATGTACGGGGTACGCCAAATCGCAGCTCCACACAACTCCACTTCGCGGTGGTCGCGGGTCAGCAAGCAGGATCAAGGAAACAGGTCTATGAAGAAGAAGCAGTCAACGCTCGCTTTTGCAGTCGGCTTATCGATCGGGCTGTCCGCGGCCGCGACAGGCGCGATGGCCGCGGAGCAGAAGGTCACGGAACCAGCGGATGCAACCGCGCGCGGCGCGGCGCCGGCCGCACGCGTCAATGCGCTGTGGTCCTACCAGCCTGTCGCCGCGGCATCGGCCCCGAAGGTCAAGGCGGCTCGCTGGGTGCGCACGCCGATCGACGCCTACGTGCTGGCGAAACTCGAGGACAAGGGTCTCAAGCCTTCGCAGGACACCGATCGCGCCTCGTTCATCCGCCGCGCCACGCTCGACGTCTGGGGCGTGATCCCGACGCCGGAAGAAGTGAAGACCTTCGTCGCCGACCGCTCGCCGGACGCCCACGAAAAGCTCGTCGACCGGCTGCTGGCCTCGCCGAAGTACGGCGAGCGCCAGGCGCGCCACTGGCTCGATCTGGCCCGTTACGCCGACAGCGCCGGCTTCCAGGGCGACGAGACGCGGCCGAACATGTGGCGCTATCGCGACTGGGTGATCAACGCCTTCAACGCCGACAAGCCCTACGACCAGTTCATCCAGGAACAGCTGGCCGGCGACGAGCTGAAGCCCGGCGACCAGGATGCCCTGGTCGCCACCGGCTTCCTGCGCGGCTTTCCGGATAACAGCAACTCTCGCGATCTGGTCCAGAAGAAGTACCAGCACACCACCGACATGACCGACACCGTCGGCGAAGTGTTCCTCGCCCAGACCGTCGGTTGCGCCCGTTGCCACAATCACAAGGCCGACCGCATCTCGCAGAAGGAGTATTTCCAGCTCCAGGCCTTCTTCGCCAACACCAGCGCGGTCGACGACATCCCGGCGCAGAAAGGCCCGCAGGAGCTGGCCTACGAGAAGGCCGAGGCCAAGTGGGAAGCGGCGACCGCCGACCTCCGCGCCAAGCAGAAGGCAGTGATCGACAGCGTCCGCGATCAGGCCAAGGTCTATCTGCTCGACCGCTACTCGCAGGCCACCCAGGCGTCGCTGCGCAAGCTGTACGCGGTGCCGGAAGCGCAGTGGACGCCGCACGATCGCTGGATCATCAACCAGTTCGCCGACTACGGCACCGACGAGGTGCTGTCCGCCTATCTGCGCGATCACTCCGACCCGAACGCCGAAGGCTACAAGCCCGAGTACGCGGTGAAGCTGGAGGAGTACCGCAAGCTCAAGGACGAGCTGGCCAAGTTCGACAAGCTGAAACCGGCCGGCGGTTCGCTGACCGTCACCGCGATGACCGAGCTCGGCCACGCCGAAGCGCCGCCTACCAACCTGCTGTTCGGCGGCGACTTCGAGCGGCCGATCGAGGAAGTGCAGCCGGGCTTCCCGGCGGCGATCTCCTCGGAGAAGCCGGTGATCGTGCCGACGGCGACCTCGTCCGGCCGCCGCACGGCCCTCGCCAAGTGGATTGCCAGCCCGCAGAACCCGCTGACCGCCCGCGTCTTCGTCAACAGGGTCTGGGACCAGTACTTCGGCAAGGGCATCGTCGAAACGCTGAGCGACTTCGGCAAGGCCGGCCAGAAGCCGAGCAATCCGGAACTGCTCGACTACCTGGCCAACAGCTTCGTGCAGAGCGGCTGGGACGTGAAGCAGCTGCACCGGCAGATCCTGCTGTCCAGCGTCTACCGGCAGTCCTCGGCCTATCGCCAGGATGCTTACGACACCGACCCGGAGAACAAGCTGCTGGCGGTGTTCCCACGTCAGCGCCTGGACGCCGAAACGATCCGCGACTCGCTGCTGGTCGCCTCCGGCTCGCTGGCCGACAAGGTCGGTGGCCCGAGCGTGTTTCCGCCGGTGCCGTCGAACCTGTACACCGGCAACGCCTGGAGAGTGTCGAGCGACAAGGAGGACTGGAACCGCCGCAGCCTCTACATCTTCACGCGGCGCAGCATCCCGTATCCGCTGCTGCAGCCCTTCGACATGGCCAACAACCAGCAGGCGCACGCCAAGCGCGATATCACCACGACTCCACTTCAGGCGCTGACCCTGTTCAACAGCGAGATCGTTTTCGACTGGTCGAAGGCGCTGGCCGGCCGGGTGATCCGCGAACGCGGCGCCAGCTCGGCGGCCCAGCTCGATGGCCTCTACGAAATCCTCTATGCCCGCAAGCCGGACAAGCAGGAGAAGACCGCGCTGCTGGCCTTCCTCGACAGCCAGGAAAAGGTGCTCAAGTCCCAGGCCGCCAACGGCAAGTTCGCGATCAACGTGCCGACCGGCCTCGACAAGAACACTGCGCTCGATCCGATCCGCACCGCCGCTTTCGTCGACCTGACCCATGCCGTCGTGAACTCCAACGAGTTCGCCTACCGCTTCTGATCGCAGCCCTCAATTTCTCGGAGACAAAGATGACTCTTTTCAACAAGCCGACCACGCGTCGCGAACTGCTGACCCAGGTCGGCCTCGGCCTCGGAGGCGTCGCCCTCGGTGGTGCCTACTTCCCGTCCGCCCAAGCGGGTGAAGCGGCAGGCGCCGCCGGCGGTCTCGTCGACCCGCTGGCGCCGAAGGCCACCCACTTCCCGGCCAAGGTGAAGTCGGTGATCTGGCTGCACATGGACGGCGCGCCGAGCACGCTGGACCTGTACGACTACAAGCCGGAGCTGATCAAGCTGGCCGGCCAGGAAGTGCCCGCCTCGTTCATGAAGGGCATCAAGGAAGGCGTGCGCGGCTCCACCGGCAAGCTGTTCGCGACCAAGCGCGAGTGGAAGCAGTACGGCGACAGCGCCGCCTGGTTCTCGGACCTGCTGCCGAACCTCGCCCAGCAGGCCGACAAGCTGGCCTTCGTCAAGTCCAGCACCACGATCGGCGCCACCCACGACATCTCGATCCTGAAGCTGAACACCGGCGACCTGAGCCCGGGACGGCCGTCGCTCGGCGCCTGGGTGCAGTACGCCCTGGGCGCTGCGAATCCGGACCTGCCGGCCTATGTCGTGCTCTACAACGACAAGCGTGAACCGCGCGGCGGCTCGATCAACTGGAGCTCCGGCTTCCTGCCGGCGGTCTACCAGGGCACGGCGTTCCGCCCGGGCGATTCGCCGATCCTGCACCTGAACCGCCCGGAGCTGGTCGCCGAAGCCGAGCAGGGCAGCACCCTGGACCTGCTGACCCGCCTGAACCGAGTCCACGCCCAGCGCCGCCCGAACGACACCGAACTGCAGGCGCGCATCCGCTCCTACGATCTCGCCGCGCGGATGGAAGTCACCGCGCCGGACGCGGTCAGCCTGGCCAAGGAAAGCGAAGCGACCAAGACCCTGTACGGCATCGACGACGAAGGCAGCAAGTCCTACGGCGAGACGCTGCTGCGTGCCCGCCGCCTGGTCGAGCGCGGCGTGCGCTTCATCCAGGTGGTCTCCGGCCCGCTGGAAGTGGAAGGCGAAAGCCGCAACTGGGACGGCCACAACAACCTCGAAGAGAACCATCGCAAGCACAGCCGCCAAGTCGACAAGCCGATCGCCGGCCTGCTCGCCGATCTCCAGGCCCGTGGCCTGCTCGACTCCACACTCGTCGTCTGGACTTCGGAGTTCGGCCGTACGCCGTTCGGCCAGAGCGGCAACGGTCGCGACCACAATCCCTGGGGCTACACCCAGTGGCTGGCGGGCGGCGGCGTCAAGGCCGGCACCACGGTCGGCGCGACCGACGAGATCGGCATGCAGGTGGTCGGCAAGAAGGTCGACACCTACGACCTGCACGCGACGGTGCTGCAGTTGATGGGTCTCGATCACCTGAAGACCACCTTCCTGCACAACGGCCGCGCCGAGCGCCCGACCGTGGTCTACGGCGAAGTGGTCAAGGAACTGCTGGCCTAGGGCCTGTTGGCAGCACCGGCAACGGTAGGTCTTTGCCGGCCCGTCGAACAGCTCGTTCCGGGCCGGCCGTTTTCCCGCAGGCGGCGCAGCGCGATGGCGCTGCCCTGGCCGCTGCATCCCCTCATTCAGGCAGTGCCGCCGGCCAGATGGCTGGCCGCCGCCGTCGTCATCGCCGCTGCGCAACGATCGCCGCGGCGCACAGGAAACCTTCGTACATGCGGAAGTGGGCTTACCTCATCGGATGGTCGCTGGCAGTCGGCAGCGGTCTCGCCTGGGCTGCGGTCGATCTCAGCGATTTCGACGAATACGTGATGCGCGACATGGACGACGCCAACAAGGACCTCGGCCCAGCGCTCGGTGCCGGCAACCTCGAAGCGGCGCTCGCCGATACCGACGTGCTGAAAACCGGCCTCGACTGGACCGAGGACTACTTCGTGGCTAAGGGCGGCACCGACGACGCCGTGACCCTGGCGCAGCAGGGCAAGACCTCGTTGGCGACGGTGGTCGCCGCGATCGGCCGCAAGGATCTCGACGCCGCCACCGCTGCGGCCCGCGAAGTCGGGAAGAACTGCACCAGCTGCCACGACCTCTACAAGCCGCTGAAATGAGGCCGACCCATCCGCATCGATCACGGCGCTTCGGCGCTGCCTGGCTGGCGCTGCTGCTGAGCCTGCTGGTCGGCACCGTCCCTGCGCGGGCCGCGCTGTCGGCGGAAGAACTCGCCGAGCGCCTCGGGGTCGGCGATCCGGCGCTGGGCGCGACCAAGGCACACGCAGCCGGCTGCCTGGACTGTCACGGCACCGCCACGCCCGCGAACGCGGGCGCACCGGTGCCGCGTCTCGGCGGCCAGTTGGCCGGCTACACGCTGGCGCAGATCGAACGCTTCCAGGCCGGGCAGCGCAGCCATCCGCCGCTGGGCAGCGCCGGCGCACCGCTGGCCGCGGCGGACGCCGAGGACATCGCCGCCTGGTTCGCCAGCAGTGCGCCGATGCGTGGTGGCGACGCGGCAGCCGCGGCCGAAGCCGGGGTCGGGACCGACAGCGCCCGGCTGTTCACGCAGGGCGATCGCAGCCGCGACGTCATCGCCTGCGTCAGCTGCCACGGCGCCGATGGTCGCGGCCTGATCAGCGGCAGCGACAGCAATCCGGCGATCGGCGGGCAGTCCGCCGATTACCTGAGCGCCCGGCTGCGGGTCTGGCGTGCCGGCCCGCAGCCGGGCGCCGTGATCAGCGTCATGAACCTCATCAGCAAAGCCCTAGCCGATGCCGAGATCGATGCGCTGGCCGCCTGGCTGTCGCAGTTGCAACCCACGCCCTGAACCCGCCGTCGTCGCCAATCGTCACCAAGGATCCGCCCATGAAAACCAAGCTCAAGCACATCCTCCATGCAGGCCTGCTGTCAGCCGCGATCGCCGTCCCCGCCACCGCGGCGCTGAAGGAAGGCGACCTCGCGCCTGATTTCAGCGCCCGGGCCTCGCTGGACGGCAAGCCCTTCGACTACTCGCTGAAAGCTGCGCTGAAGCAGGGACCGGTGGTCGTCTACTTCTACCCTTCGGCCTATACCGGCGGCTGCAATATCCAGGCGCATACCTTCGCGGTCAATCACGAGCGCTTCACGGCCGCCGGCGCAACCATCCTCGGCGTGTCGCTGGACAGCATCGACCGGCTCAACGCCTTCTCCGCCGATCCCGCCTACTGCGCCGGCAAAATCGCCGTCGCCTCCGATGCCGACGGCGCGATCGCCAAGGCGTTCGACCTGCAGGTCCGCGAGGCCGGCGAAGGCAAGAAGGACACGCGCGGCGCCGACATCCGCCACGGCCTCGCCGAGCGCACCACCTTCATCGTCACCCCGAACGGCCGCATCGCCGCCAGCCTCACCGGCCTGAAGCCGGCCGACAACGTCGAACAGTCGCTGAAGGCCGTGCAGCAGCTTGGCCTGTCGCCGCGCGCCCAGATCGACTCAGCAAACGGTCCGGCCCGCTGAGCCGCCGCCCGCACGACCAGGACGCTCTCACCATGTCGAAATCCTCATCGACGGCAGCGCTGCTCGCCGCCGGCGCTTTCGCCGTCATCACCGCTGCCGCAGCCCAGGACGCCCCATCGGCGACGACGCCAACGACGACCCCCGGCATCAACGGCGTGGTCGCCGCCGGCACGCCGATCAAGCTGATCAAGGACGGCTTCAACGGCACCGAAGGCCCGTTGCCGCTGCCCGACGGCAGCCTGATCTTCACCGAGAACCGCGCCGACCGGGTCATCCACATCGCCAAGGACGGCAGCACCAGCACCTTCCTCGAGAAGGCCAACGGCATCAACGCCTTTGCCGCGGCAGCGAACGGCGATCTCTACGCCGTGCAGACGCTGAAGCCGCGCGTCGGCATCGTCCACCCGGCGGGCCACGAGAAAGTGCTGGCCGAGCTGTACGAGGGCGCTTCGTTCGGCCGGCCGAACGATCTGGTGATCGACAGGCAGGGCGGCCTGTACTTCACCGATTCCGGCACCCAGCTCAACCCGGATCAGCCGCCGCCGCCGGGCAAGCCGGGCGTCTATCACCTGACGCCGGGCGGCACGCTGGAAAAGATCGCCAGCGACATCGAACGCCCGAACGGCGTGCAGCTGAGCCCGGACGAAAAGACCCTGTACGTCGCCAACACCGCCGGCGAACACGTGCTGGCCTACGACATCGGCAAGGGCGGCAAGCTCGGCCCGCGTCGCAACTTCGCCAAGCTCGAAGGCTGGAAGCAGACCGACACTGGCCCGAGCAGCGGCGCCGATGGCCTGGCGATCGATCGCGACGGCCGCCTCTATGTCGCCTCCACCGCCGGCGTGCAGGTGTTCTCGGCCAAGGGCGCGGCACTCGGCATCATCCCGCTGCCGAAGGCGCCGCAGAACCTGGCGTTTGCCGGCGACGACAAGAAGACGCTGTACGTGGTCGGCCGCGGCGCGGTCTATTCGATCGCCACCTTGAGTGGCGGCTACCAGGGCCGCGTGAAGTAAGGCGAGGCCTGGCAGCGGGGCACCGGCCGTCTCGGCGGCCGGAGCTTTCGTCCGAAGAAATGGAGTGTTCGGCGCAAGCCTGGCTGACCACGCGGACGCTGCTGATCGAATCCAAACAGCAGCCACCAGCAATCTGCTGGCATTTCAACAGTTACCCGGCCTGGCCGGTGCTGGAAAGCGTGCAGGCCTGCTCGATTTGCAACGCCAGGCTGAAAAAAATTCGCCACGAATACAGTTGTTTGCGATATTCGAAGGAGGAATTTCAAGGCCTTTTCTGATACTCGTCTGATACGGCACGGTCTCTGCTCTACCCCTCCCCAGTCGTTTGCGATCAGCAAGCATTTCATGGAGCGGGGAAATAGAGATGTCAGCATCAAATCGAGTCAAGCGTCGGCCGTCGGCCGCCACGAATAGCAGCCAGGCCGAGAAGTCGTCGGCGTCTAAAGTGGAGTTCGGCTCCTCGATGCTGCTTGGCGGCAGCCTGCTGATCGCGGCACTCAATGTTCACGCTGCCGAGGCGGTCGGCACGCCAGCGGCCGAGACCGAAATCGAACTGGCGCAGGCAAGCCCGGCTGCCGCCGAAAACGACGCCGCAGCAAAGACGCAGGACGGCGCCGTGGCGCAGGACGGCAGCGGCGACACCCAGCTCGACACCGTGGTGATCCGGGCCAAGCCGCGCATCGCCGCGCTCAAGGACAAGCCGCAGTCGGTCTCGGTGGTCTCGGGCGAATCGCTGAGCCGCCTCAACGCGCTGACCATCGGCGACATCACCCAGCGCGCCGGCAACGTGTCCTGGAACCAGGGCAACGCGCGCACCAGCAGCATCTCGATCCGCGGCATCGGCCGCCAGGCGCAGACCGATGCGATGGACCCGAGCGTCGGCTTCAGCGTCGACGGCGTGCCGTATCCGTACAACCCGCTGGCCAGCTTCGACTTCATCGACGTTGCCAACGTCGAGGTGCTGCGCGGCCCGCAAGGCACCCAGGGCGGCAGACAGGCCAACGTCGGCGTGATCAACGTCACCACCAACCAGCCGCGCTTCGAGCGCGACTTCAACGCCTCGGTATTCCTGGGCCAGCAGAACACGGTGATCGCGCGCTCGGCACTCGGCGGCGGCATCATCAAGGACCTGCTCGCCTGGCGCGGCGCGTTCTCGGTGCAGAAGGGCGATGGCTTCATTCAGAACCGCTACAACCGCGATATCTCGTATCCAAATCGCGACGCGGTGGTCGGCCGAGTGCAGTTCCTGCTGACGCCGCTGGACAACCTTAACGCCACCTTGCGTGCCGATTTCCAGCCGCGAGTCGGTCAGTACTACAACGGCTTCGTGCTCTACACGCCGACGCCGACGACTTTCGCCGACGGCAGACCCAACGGACTCGCGAGTGATGCCAAGACGCGTCTGGCGCGACGCTGGTTTACCCAGGATGGCAATTACAGCTACGACCGTGACTACCTCGGGAGTGCGATCAACACCGATTCGCAGTTCCCGCTGGTCACCAGCAGCCGTGGTGCTTCGGCAGAAGTGAACTGGCTGCTCGGTGATCACACGCTGACCTCGATCACCGCCTGGAAGAACTTCTCGTTCCAGGCCAAGAACGACGAGGGCACACCGTTCGACATCAACAAGAACGGCGGTGGCAACGTGTTCTACAACCAGGCCAGCGAGGAGCTGAAGCTGAGCGGCCACTTCGGCAGTGTCGTCGACTACACCAGCGGCCTTTACCTGCTGCGGACGATGAACAACTACGACAGCGGCGCCGGCTTCGGCGCTGATGCCGGCGCCTGGCTGGCTGGCGGCAGCGCCTACAACACCTTGGACGCCGATGCCGCCGGCCGCTACCTGCTGAGCAACTCGATCAACCGGCTGATCCGCAAGCCGGTGCAGGAGATCCGCAACAAGAGCGCGGCCTTGTTCAGCCAGGCCGACTGGCACGTCAGCGAACCGCTGACCGTCACCGCCGGCTTCCGCTTCAGCCGCGAGGATCGCCGCAACAACACCTATACACGGATCTTCGAGCAGGGCTACGCACCGGAGCTGAACCCGGCGGTCGTCAACGGCGTGTCGCTAGGTGGCTTCGCATCCGCCGGCCCCAGCGGTTTGGTATTGCCAGACGGATCTCGAGTGCCGGCGGGCGGCCTGATTCCCGATGCAAACAGCCCCGAGCAGCTCGCGCTAGCGAACGCGACTGCACTCAAGTACTTCGGCGTCGCCTCGTACGAGACCCTCACTGACAACCAGAGGCTGCAGATCGCTCACGCCAAGGCGATCCGCCAGACGCAGATCGGCACGGTCTGGGACGACACCGAAGGCCCGCGCTTCGAGCAAGTCCAGCCCTCGTTCGTGTTCAGCCCGAGCTACCGCTTCAACGAGATCTACACCGGCTATGTGTCGTTCCGCTACGGCGAGAAGGCCGGCATCTCGCAGGTGGTCAACAGCGTGCCGTTCCTCGCCGAGCCGGAAGAAGCGCGCGCCTATGAGCTGGGTCTGAAGACGTCACTGCTCGACAACCGCCTGACCCTCAATACCGCGCTGTTCTGGAACGACATCAAGAACTACCAGCAGCAGGTGCAGGTGTACGACGAGTACACGACGATCAACAACAACGACACCACGACGTACTACACCGCGGCGACCGGCAACGCCGCCAAGGTCCGTGCCCGCGGTGTCGAGATCGACGCGCTGTACCGGCCGATCGACCGTGCGTCGCTGCGCCTGTCGCTCGCTTACAACGATGCCTATTACCGGGACTTCCAGAACTCCGCGCAGCCGGTCGAGAACGGCAACCTGACCAGCCAGCCGCTGCGCGATATCAGCGGATCACGACTGCCGGGTGCGGCCAAGTTCACCGGTAACCTCGGCGCCGACTACAACCAGCCGATCTTCAACGGTTACGTTGCGCACACCAACTTCAACCTGTCCTACACCAGCGACTACAACTCCGATGTCCGGCTGTCGTCGTACTCGACAGTGCCGGCCTATGTCATCGGTGACCTCGCGCTCGGCGTCGGCACCGCCGACCAGCGCTTCGACGTCAGCGTGCTGGTCAAGAACCTGTTCAACGACGACACCTCGCAGAACGTGACCTGGAACAGCTACGTGCCAGCAACGCCGCGCTTCTACGGCGTGCAGTTCAGCGCCAAGCTCTGATCAGCTTCTGATCTCGGGCGGTACCTGACCGGGCCGGGTCGGCAGCGTGATGCTGCTGGCCTGGCCCGTTGTCGTTTGGGCTCGAGCTGCCTACTTGGCTGGGCTAGTTCAACTACGGCGAACTTCTGCAGGGGGCCCAAAGCAGCCGTTTACTGGTGAATTTCACTCGCCCGAAGTCAAGGGCTAGCTGGACACGGGTTATCACCACCCCGAAACACCGGCCCAAAAGACTGGCTCCGCGATATGGCATTGTTTTCAGGCAACTCCTGCAAACTTTCACAATCAGTGCAGGCGGTCGCTGCCGACCGACCAGCGGCTCACCCATAGCTTGACGCCTGAGCATTGCGATCGACTAATACAACCTCCAGCGGAGGTCGGTCTGACACATAGGATCCGAAGGGGAATGCAGTACACGAAGATCGAAGTTGTACTGCCGCTGATCGATCACCTCGAAGCAATGGTGGCCTACTGGGACAAGAACGAGGTATGCCAGTTCGCCAACAATGCTTACTCGCATTGGTTTGGCAAGACCAGGGCGCAATTGGTCGGCACTACTCTTCTGCAACTGCTTGGGCCTGAACTCTACAAGCTGAACTCACCGTATCGCGTGGGAGCCTACGCCGGACAGATGCAGGTATTCGAGCGAGCCTTAACCACACCGCAGGGAAAAGTCCGTCACAGCCTCGCGACCTATGCCCCGCACATCGTCGATGGGGAAGTACACGGAATCTTCGTTCACGTAGCCGACGTGACCCCGCTCAAACTTCTTGAAATTCAACTGCGGGAGGCGAAGGAGAAAGCCGAACAGCTAGCCACGCATGACTTTCTTACCGGGCTGCCGAATCGCGTGCTGCTCCACGACCGCATTCAACAGGCACTATCGCTCACACAGCGAACACAAAATCTCATCGCTGGCGCCACGCTCGACCTTGACGGGTTCAAGCAGATCAACGACTCCCTGGGCCACGCCGCAGGAGACAAACTGCTCGTCGAGGTAGCTGATCGAATCCGGCGATCGCTTCGAGCCGCGGATACCGCGACCAGGCTTGGCGGGGACGAATTCTTTCTCCTATTCCCGAATATCGGCGACCACGTTCTACTTGAGGGACTGGCGACACGCATCCTCGATGCGGTTCGGGCGCCGATGAACTTGTTTGGAACCATCGTGCGGCCCTCGGGCAGTCTGGGCGTGGCAATTGCTTCGGACTGGAGGATCACTCCGGAGATGCTGATGCAGGCATCGGACAAAGCAATGTATGCCGCCAAGAACCTAGGAAAGGATCGCTTTTCGATCTCGCACATCCCTCCAGTCTCTTAGGAAATGGGCACGGGCCGCGCTAACGGCAAGCGATGGTCTGGCCACTAAGCATGCGACCGAACAGTCATGGATGGCCGCTTCGGCCGATACCCCCCAGTCGGAGCGACAACAATCGCGAGCACGGACGATACCAGCCCCTGCAGATGCGTCGCTCCAATCGGTGATCGTCGTGGCTGACAAGCCGTGGCTTCAACAGCTCGAAACCGCCGCAGGCCCGAATCAGCAACAAAAAAAAGCCCACCGGCAACCGATGATCATCATCGGCCGTCAGTGGGCTTTTCCTTGCTTCCTTGCCTCCCGCTTGAGCCCCCAGCTCGCAGCGTCTTGCCGCCTGCCTACCCCACCGTTGATTCAATAAGGACCGCTGCCGTCAGAGAAACTGTTCGGCACCGACCAGACCGACCTTGGTCAGCCCTTCACGCTGGACGGCGGCCATCACGCCGGCCACCACCCGGTACGGCACCTTGGCATCCGGCCGGATGTGCAGCTCCGGCGGCACGCTGCTCGCGGCAGCGGCCTTCAGGCGGCCGTCGAGCACGGCGGTATCGGCGATCGCTTCGTCGTTCCAGGTGATGGAGCCGGCGGCATCGATGTTGATGCGCACGATATCCGGCACCACCAGCGGTGGCGGCGGATTGCCGGCCGGCAGATTGAGGTTCACCGCGTGCAGCTGGATCGGGATGGTGATGATCAGCATGATCAGCAGCACCAGCATCACGTCGATCAACGGCGTGGTGTTGATGTCGGCGATCACCTCGGGTTCGTCGGACGAGCTGCCCGAGCCCACGTTCATGCCCATGTTCTGTTGCTCCGGGTAAGGGTTTGGTGGGGTCAGCCGCGCGGTGGCGGCTGGGTGATGAAGCCGAGCTTCAGGATGCCGGCGCGCTGGCTGGCGACGACGACTCTGCCAACGTGCTCGTAGGCCGCGGCGCCATCGCCGCGGATCTGCACCTCGGGCTGCGGCTGCAGCACGGCGATCTGCTTCAGGCGGTCGACCAGCTCCTCGTTGTTGCCGATGCGCTGTTCGTTCCAGTAGACGCCGCCGTCCTTGTCGACCGACAGGTTGATGTTCTCCGGCTTGGTCACCCGCGGCTGGTTGACCTCCTTCGGCAGCTCGACCGGCACGGCGCGAGTCACCACCGGGATGGTGATCAGGAAGATGATCAGCAGCACCAGCATGACGTCGACCAGCGGCGTGGTGTTGATCGAGGCGACGAGCTCGTCGTCGTCGTCGGTCTTGATAGAGGCACCCATGGCCGCTTACGCCGACGCGGCGCGAAGCTCGCGGCGCTGCGGCCGCGGCACTTCGACCTGGGGACGCACGGCCTGGGCGCCGAGCAGCACGGCGTGCAGTTCGGAGCCGAAGTTGCGCACCTGTTCCAGCGCCGACTTGTTGCGGCGGACCAGCCAGTTGTAGCCGAGCACCGCCGGCACCGCGACCGCCAGACCGATCGCGGTCATGATCAGCGCTTCGCCGACCGGGCCAGCCACCTTGTCGATCGATGCCTGACCAGCGATGCCGATCGCGGTCAGCGCGTGATAGATGCCCCAGACCGTGCCGAACAGGCCGACGAAGGGCGCGGTGGAGCCCACGGTGGCGAGGAAGGCGAGCCCCCCCTGCAGACGGCTCTGCACCTTCTCGATCGCGCGCTGGATCGACAGCTGGATCCATTCGTTGAGATCGATGTGCACATGCAAGCCGCTGTGATGGGCGCTGGCGTCAGCACCCGCCTTGGCGATGAAGCGATAGGCGCTGGTCTCGTCCAGCGACTCGACCGCCTGGCCGATCGCCCCGGCCGACCAGAAGCTGTCGTTGGCACGGCTGCCCTGACGGTTCAGGCGCGTCTGCTCGTACAGCTTGGTGAACAGCACGTACCAGCTGCCGACCGACATGATCAGCAGGATCGCCAGAGTCGCCTTGGCGACGATATCGCCGCCTTTCCACAGCGCGTCGAGACCGTAGGGGTTGTCGACCGATTCGGTGGCTGCCGCCGTGGTGGCGGCCGGAGTCGGCACTGCGGCCGCCGCCGGCGCCGCGGTCTGTTCGGCGACGACAGGAGCCTGCGCGAGACTCGCATCTGGCGCGGCGACCTCGGCGGCCTGGGCCGTTGCCGAGGCGATGCCGAGCAGCAGCGCGGCGACAAAGGTGCGGGAGGTATGGGCTTTGAACATGGCTATTTCTCTGTTGAACCTGATTCGAATGGATAGGTGGGGAGGCTTCAGCAGGTGATCAGCTGTAGCGGAAGTCGAACGGCACGCGGACACGAACGTCGTGGCCCTGGCCGTTGCAGCGGAACTCGGAAACGGCGCGCGTCGCCGTGGTGGTGAACAGGGGATTGCTGCTGCGAACCGCGGTGACATTGCGCACCGTGCCGTCGGCGCCGACGGTGAACTCGACCAGCACGTTGCCGGACAGGCCCATGCGCTCGGCCTGCGGTGGATACGGCACACCGCTGCGCACCTTGTCCGAGTTCGGACAGGCGACCGCAGCATTGACGATCGGCG
>UEXO01000027.1_pt1 | contig 75305 bp, 75 predicted proteins | sample 4301131 | NCBI WGS metagenome assembly UEXO01 (sample SAMEA4773185, study PRJEB27434) | metagenome | biome: 2259; feature: agricultural soil; material: soil | place: USA | collected 2014-09 | depth 0.25 m | reverse complement strand
ACACTCGAACGCTTCAGCTTGTACAGCAGGTCCGTGCCAATGTTCCCAGGACCAATAATCGCGCAGCGGATCTTTTTCATCGTTGCTTCCCTTGCTCAGACGAAGCGCATCGACACGGACCCGAGGTCCTGGAAGCGCACGGAAATGGCGTCGCCGGCTTGGACAGCGATCGCCTCGGTGGCACCGCCGCTCATGATGAAAGTGCCGGCCGGAATCTCCTCGCCACGTTCGGCGAGGTGGTTGGCAAGCGCGGCGATAGCGATGGCCGGATGGCCAAGCACGGCAGCGCCGGCAGCCATTGCGACGATCTCGCCGTTCTTCTCCATGACCAGGCCGAGCGTGCGCAGGTCCAGGCCCTCGACGCCGCGGGCAACGCCGCCGACCACGAAGCGCGAGGCCGAAGTGTTGTCGGCGATCACGCTGATCAGGTCGAAGCGGAAGTTCTCGTAACGCGAGTCGATGATCTCCACCGCCGGCACCACGAAATCGGTGGCCGCGAGCACTGCGCCGACGTGGCAGCCGGGGCCGCGCAGCGCGTGCTTGAGCACAAAGCAGATCTCCGCCTCGACCTTCGGATGGATCAGCTCGGCCGTCTTGATCTCGCCGCCATCGGCGACGCTCATGTAGTCGAAGATCAGGCCGAAGCACGGCGTCTCCACGCCCATCTGCTTCATCTTGGCCCGCGAGGTCAGGCCGGCCTTCAGGCCGGCGATGCGATGACCGCGCGATTCCTTGCGCGCCCGAATCGCCGCCTGAATCGCGTAGGCATCGTCCCAGTCGAGTTTCGGATGGGCGTCGGTGATCTTGGTGACCGCGGTGGCGCTCAGCTCGGCGTTTTCGAGATGGGCGGCCAGCTGTTGAATCGTGTCTTGATCGAGTGTCATGGCGGAACTCAGACGAAGCGCACCGAGCAGCCACCAAGGCCGCCGACGCTGCAGGTGAAGGAATCGCCGGCAACGACCGGCATCAGCGGCGACTGCGATCCGGACAGGATCACTTCGCCGGCCTTGAGCGGAATGCCGAGCGCGCCAAGCGTGTTGGCCAGCCAGGCGACCGCGTTGACTGGCGAGCCTTGAACCGAAGCGCCAGCAGACGTGGAAACGATGTCGCCGTTCTTCTCGACGACCATGCCGGCCACGGAAAGATCGAGACCGCGCAAGCTGCGCGGCGTGCCGCCAAGCACGAACACGCCACACGAGGCGTTGTCGGCGACGGTGTCCTGGATCTTGATCTTCCAGTCCTGGATGCGGCTGTCGACGATCTCGAAGCAGGGCAGCACGTAGTCGGTCGCACGCAGCACGTCGGCAGCGGTGATGCCGGGGCCGTTCAGATCGGCCTTGAGGATGAAGGCGACTTCGGCTTCGGCCTTCGGCGCGATCAGCGTGTCGGCTGGGATCGGCTGGCCCTCGTGATAGACCATGCCCGAGGTCAGCTGGCCAAAGTCCGGCTGGTAGACCTTGAGCATGTTCTGCACCGCTTTCGAGGTGACGCCGATCTTCTTGCCGATGATCGTTTCACCAGTCGCGACACGGCGCTCGATCATCCGCAGCTGGATGCCGTAGGCATCGTCGATCGTGATGCCCGGGATGCGGTCGGTCAGCGGGGCAACGGCGCGCCGCGTGACGAGTGCCTCATACAGCTCGTCGCCAGTCTTAAGGATGTCTTGGGGAGTCATGACCATGGTTTCAGGCGGCCTCGTCGAGGAAGTCGGTGACCAGACGAGCGAAGCGCGCCGAGTGCTCGATCTGGGTCCAGTGACCACACTTGCCAAACACGTGCAGTTGGGCGTTCGGGATCAGTTCGGCCAACCTCAACGAGGTGGCCATCGGGATCACTCGATCTTCGCGACCGTGGATCACCAGGGTTTGATGGGCCAGCTTGGCGATGTCGGCTTCGGGGCTGGCGAGCGCGTCGACCGAGCGCTGGCGCGGTGCCGGGAACATCGCCGAGAACGATTCCTGGAAGCCCGGGCGAATGCTGGCCTGGTAGCGCAGCTCGGCCAGCTCGTCGTTGACCAGACTGCGGTCGTAGGCGAACAGATCCATCATCCGGCGCATGTTCTCGAACGAGGGCTGGTAGCCCCAGACGGCGTCGAGCGCCGGCGTCAATTCGAAATGCACGCCGGCCGCGCCCATCAGCACCAGGCGACGGACGCGCTGCGGATGACGGATGGCCAGCGCCAGCGACAGCGCGCCACCAAAGGAATTGCCGATCAGGTCGACCTGCGGCAGCGCCAGCGCGTCGAGCAGGCCGATGGCGTGGCTCACCCAGTTGTCGATCGTGTAGTCGTATCCGGCGGGACGATCGGTGAAGCCGAAGCCGGCCATGTCCGGGGCGATGACACGGCGGCTGGCCGCGAACGCCGGCATCACCAGCCGCCAGTTCGCGAACGCGCTGACGCCTGGGCCCGAGCCGTGGATCAGCAGCAGCGGCACGCCGGGCGCCGCGCTGTTGAGGTCGTGGTAGTTGGTGCGGATGCCGGCGGCGACGATGCTCTGGCCGACTTCCGGATTGCCTGTCGTGCTCATCGAGGCCTCAGGCGTACTTGATACAGACATTGCGCAGCTCGGTGTAGAACTCCAGCGAGTGCACGCCGCCTTCACGGCCGATGCCACTCTGCTTGGAGCCACCGAACGGCGTCCTGAGGTCACGCAGGAACCAGCTGTTGATCCAGGTGATGCCGACGTCGATCTGGCCGGCGATGCGATGGGCGCGACCGAGGTTCTGGGTCCAGACCGTGGTGCACAGGCCGTACGGCGTGTCGTTGGCCAGCGCCACGACTTCATCCTCGGTATCGAACGGCGCGATGTGGCAGCAGGGCCCGAAGATCTCCTCGCGGACCACGGTCGCGGTTTCCGGCAGGCCGGTCCAGATCGTCGGCTGCACCCAGGAACCATTGGCGAGTTCGCCTGGCATCTCCGGCACGCCGCCACCGGTGACGATGGTCGCGCCTTCGGCCTTGGCCTTCGCGTAGTAGGACAGCACCTTGGCCTGGTGTTCCTTGGAGATCAGCGGGCCGATGCCGGTGGCCTTGTCGCCGGGCACACCGGGCTTGGTCGCTTCGGCGCGGACTTTCAGTGCGGCCACGAACTTGTCGAAGATCGGCCGCTCGACATAGACGCGCTCGGTGCCGAGGCAGACCTGGCCGCAATTGACGAACGAGGAGCGGGCGATGCCGTCGATGGCAGCATCGAAATCGGCGTCGGCGAAGACGATGCCGGCGTTCTTGCCGCCGAGTTCGAAGGACACCGGTCGCAGGCCTTTCGAGGCCGCCCCCATGATCGCCTGGCCGGTGCGCGTTTCGCCGGTGAAGGTGATCGCGTCGATGTCGCGATGTGCAGTCAGGAACTCGCCGGCCGAATCGGGGCCGAGGCCATGGACGACGTTGTAGACGCCCTTCGGAATGCCGACCGCGTTCATCACTTCGCCGAGCAGGGTCGCAGTGGCCGGGGTTTCCTCGGAGGGCTTGACCACCACGGCGTTGCCGCAGGCCAGTGCCGGGCCGACCTTCCAGGTCATCAGCAGCAGCGGCAGGTTCCAGGGACAGACCACGGCGATCACGCCGCGCGGTTTGCGGATCGCGTAGTTCAGCGCTTCGCCGCCGTCCGGCGTGGCCATCTCGAACGCCTCGGTCGGCACGTTCTTGATCACGTCGGCGAAAATCTTGAAATTCGCTGCGCCGCGCGGGATGTCGATGTGCGACGCGAGACTGACCGGCTTGCCGGTATCGGCGACTTCGGCGGCGAGGAAATCGTCGAAACGGCGGTTGATCTCGTCGGCGACGGCGTGCAACAGCTCGGCGCGCTTGGCGACCGGCATCTTGCCCCAGGGCCCTTTCAGTGCCGCGCGGGCAGCAGCGACCGCGGCGTCGACTTCCGCACGGCCGCCCTCGCAGACCGTGCCGATCAGCGAGTTGTCGATCGGGTTGCGGTTCTCGAAGGTCTTGCCACTGGCTGATGACTGGAATGCGCCATCGATGAAATGCAGGAATTGCTTCACGGTCTCGCTCGCTCTCGAATCATGGACCTCATCGGGCCCTCGTGCCGCGCCGGCGAAGACTGGAGTCTCGGCCGGAGCGGTGCCAATACTTTTCAGCTCAGGCTGCGATACGGCTCCCGTATCGCAATCCCGGGTTCATTCCAGGCCTCAGGTCACCACCGACAGGAAGGCCTCGTTGAGCTTGCGGTCGTGATAGAAGATCGCCCGGCCCAGTTCGTCATCGGTCCAGGTCAGCACCGGGCGGTCCGGGTAGCTGATGTAGCCGCCGGAGAACACTTCGTTGCGGTTGCCACTGGGATCGAAGAAATAGATGGTCTCGCCGCGAGTGATGCCGTGGCGGGTCGGGCCGATGTCCAGCGACACCCGATTGCGGCTGATGATGTCGGCGGCCTTGAGCACCTCGCCCCAGTTGTCGAGCAGGAATGAAGCGTGGTGGAACTTGCCCTTGCACGGCTGGCGGATGAAGGCGACATCGTGCGGCTTGTTCGAGCAGGTCATGAACGCGCTGATCACCAGCTTGTCCGGACCGGCGATCACCTGTTCGGTGAGCGTGAAGCCGAGGATGTCGATGAACAGCTTCATGGTGTTGTCGATGTCATCGCCGTACAGCAGGCAATGGTCGAAACGGCTGGGCGCCATGCCCTTCAGGCCATCCGGGTAGATCTCCGGATTCAGCAGCGGCATGCCGTTGCCAACCTTGTCCTTCTCCGCATACAACTCCATCACATGGCCGGTGGAGGTGGTGAAGCGGAAGCGGCGACCACAGTGCGGATGCTCGCCGGCGGCAATCCAGGTCAATTCGCTGGCGAGGCCGGATTCCTCGATTTCCCGGGCGAATTTTTCCAGCGTCGCGTTGGAGTCGACTCGCCAGCCCATGTAATCCATGCCGGCGGAATCGGCTTCGCGCAGCACCACGCTGTGGTGATCGTGCTCGTCCCAGGCTTTCAGGAACACTCGGCCCTGGGCGTCGCGCGCGGTCTCCAGCAGGCCGATCACATGGGTGTAGTGGTGAACGGACGCGTCCATGTCCAGCACTCGCAGGGCGATGTGCCCGGGGCGCAGCACTCCAGTCAAAGCCATGTCATTTCCTCCAGCTCATGTCGAAAGCCGGCGGATTGCCGGCGCTGACGGAATCACGACCCGTGGTGGATCCCTGTTCCGTTCTGTTGAATGCCCTGCTCATCTTGCCGACCACCCGGATGTCGAGATCCGATTCGGCATAGACACGGCAGGCCAGTGCGTAACCCTGTTGCTCTTCGAGGCGACTGACACAGTCGCGGCTCATCTTGATCGTCCGGTAATCACCGGCCAGTACCTGCACCTTGCAGACTCCGCAACCGCCGCCCCGGCAACCAACCGGAATACCCTTGCGGCCAAGGCGTTCCATGCCACGCAGCAAGTGCTCGTCAGGCTGCGCCTCGAAGCCCGACTGCCCGACCGCCAGCGCGGCATTCGCGACTTCGACGATGCGGATGCGATGGCTCATCAGGGTGCCCCTGTACCGATCACTGCGATCGACTGACGCACCGCGCCGACTTTTTCAGGACTTGGCTGCGAACTGCGGCAATTGACGAGAAGCATCGTATTTCTCATTTATATCGAGGTCAACATGTTTTATCGAGATTTTTTGTTTCGCCTGAATATTTACCTGCGTTAACATCCGATCTGTCCGTCCCGTCTACCGACGGGTCGATTCAGAACCTCAGAACCTGGAGCGCCCAACGGCCATGCCCGAAATCACCTGGTCCGGAAACGAGACCGCCGATGCGGCCAGCGACGAACCGCGCACCCTGATCGAAGCGGCCTACCAGCAGCTGCGCCAGGATCTGGTAGCTGGCATTCACGAACCGGGCGAGAAGCTGCGGGTGGAGCACCTGAAGGACCGCTATCAGGTTGGCGCGGGCACGCTGCGAGAAGCGCTGTCGCGGCTGGCGGCGGATACGCTGGTGGTCACCCAGGGTCAGCGCGGCTTCAGCGTGGCACCGTTGTCGCTGGCCGATTTCGAGGACATCACTCGAACCCGCGTCATGCTCGAATGCGAGGCGCTGCGCCTGTCGATCAGCCACGGCAGCGACATCTGGGAAGGCCAGGTTATGGCGGCTTTCCACCGCCTGAGCCGGGCCGAGGAAAAGATGGGGAAGCGCCCGAGCCTGGAAGCCGTGGCCGAGTGGGAGGAGCGCAACCGCGCCTTCCATCGCAGCCTGCTGGCAGCCTGCCCTTCGGCCTGGGTGCTGCATTTCCTCGGCATCCTCTACCAGCAATCCGAGCGCTATCGGCGCTATGTGCTGGTACACCCGCCGATCCCCAGGAACATCCACGGCGAACACGAGGAGATCATGAAGGCCACTGTCGCCCGCGATACCAAGCGCGCCGTGCAGCTGCTGTCCCGCCACATCGAACTGACGCTCGACGCACTGCGGGCCGCCCCGCCCGAAGCCTTCCAGCGCAAGCAGAAGCCGCGCGGCAAGACGGCGCCCCGGACGAAGCCGGCACGGCGCAGCAAAGCCCGGGCCTGAGCGCACGGTTCTACAACGACCGGAACAAGGGGCTGCGCGCCAGCGCATTGGCGCCGTCAGCCGAGGTCAGGAACTTCTCGGTGTAGATGTCGCGCTCGAACAGACGACCCTGCATCAAGGTGCGAATACAGGCTTCGATCATCACCGGCGGCCCGCACAGGTAGGCACGGTGGCCGCGGAAGTCGTTGCTGAAGTGCGCCACCGCCGCCTCGTGCACGAAGCCCTTGAATCCGGTCCAGGCGCAGGCCTCGGTCGGTTCGTTGAGCGCCGGCAGGTAGTGGAAGTTCCGATGCTGCGCGGCCAAGGCCACGAACTCGCCGTGGTAGTACAACTCGGCCCGGTTGCGGGCGCCGTAGACGAGCGTGATGTCGCGGGTTTCACCCGATGCCAGCAGGTCGAGGATCATCGAGCGCGGGCTCGACAGGCCGGAACCGCCGGCCATGAAGATTAGCGGCTGCGGATCGGACACGCGGACGAAGAAGCGACCGAGCGGCCCGCTGAAGCGCAGCAGATCCCCTTGCTTCAGCACGTCGTGCAAATAGGTCGTGCCCTGTCCGTTCGGCACCCGCCGAACATTCAGCTCGACCAGGGTGGGATCGTTAGGAACGCTGGCCAACGAGAACGCCCGCGGCTGATCGAGCCCGGGGATCTGCACCTGCACGTACTGGCCGGCCTGGAAAGCGATGCCTTCGCCCGGCAAGCGGATGCGGATGCCCTTGATGGTCGGCGACAGCATCACGACCTCCTCGACCACGCCTTCGAAGTCCTGCACCGGGCAATGGCGGGCGTCAGGATCCTCGTCGACATCGGCCTCGATGGTCACATCCGAGGTAACCGTTGCGCAGCAGGCCAGCGCCTTGCGTTCCTCGCGCTCGAAATCCATCAGCGCGAACGGCGAGGCATTGCCGTGCTCGTAGTCGCCGTCGACGACCTGCACCTTGCAAGTCGCACACAGGCCGTGGCAGCAGGCATGCGGCAGCCAGACACCGGCGCGCAGACAGGCGTCGAGGATGGTCTGCCCCTCCTCGACCTCGATGGTGTGGCCGAGTGGCTCGATGGTCAGTTGGTAGCTCATCGAGGCCTGGCTCCGCGCGGCTTGCCGTCGATCCCGTGCGAGAAACCTGCACGGGCCCTTCGCCCGGGGGCGCACGGCGCCCCACCTGCAGCACGGCCCAACGAATCGGTGTTGATCTGATGGCTCATCGAACTAGCTGCACGAACCCTTGATACCGGTCAGCCCGGGCGTGCGGAAGCGCAGGATCGCCTTGTGGCCAAGGCCATTGGCGACCAGGCTCTGCTGCGGATCGGGCACGAAACGCTCGCCGGAGCGGAACCACTCCACCGCGTTCCAGTCGATCTTGGCGGTATCCGGATGCGCCGGGTACAGGCTCGGGATCACGGCATCGATCAGCGCTCCAAACGGGGTCGAGCCCTCGATCGGGATGCACATCGGTGCGCAGTACATCAGATGATCTTCCCAGCCGATGTGCAGCAGCTGCTTGCCGTGGAAGTTCTCCACGCGATCCTTCATTTCCCCGGTGTAGCCGGGCTTCAGTGCGACGACGCTCATTGGATTGCTCCCGCGCTTATTCGGAGACGGCCGGCTTGCCGGTCCAGGTGGTCCAGTTCTTCGCATCCGGCGAATCGAGGTACTCCCTGCCATCGGCCGGCGTGAAGCCGTAGTACTTCAGCACCTCCGGCAGCGGCTCGAAGCCGGGGGCGGTCGGATCGGTGCCGGGGCGGAAGCAGTTGCCCTGGTAGATCTGGTGCACCGGCAGCCAGGCCTGCACGTACTTCTCCGGCTCGTCGCCGAAGATGTCCTTGCAGCCGTCGGAACAGAAGTGGAACTTCTCGTCGCGATACGTCGTTTCGCGGTAGCAGATCTTGGTCGGGTCGTCCGGCTCGGTGAAGAACATCGGCACCTGGCAGACCTGGCAGAGCATCGGCAGGGTGCCGTTGTAGAAGCGCTCACCCTTCTGCTGCTGCTCGCGCCAGTGCTCGAAACGCGGGCGGTAGAGCGAGTCGAAGGTGGTCGGATACTTCTCCGCGAGCCACTTCATCTCGCTTTCTTCCGGCACCCAGGTATGGAAGGCCGCGGCATGGGTGAAGTTGTAGAAAGTCGCCCAAGCCTCGTGGCTCAGGCGGTGCTTTTCCTTCGAGGCGACCTCGTGGTACTTCGGCATGCGGATACCGTAGCGGGCCAGGTCGTTGAACAGCGCGCCGCCGTTCTGCTCGAAGTACATCTCCCAGGCCTCGGCCCAGGACATGACCCGCTTCGGCAGCATGTAGTCCATCATCATCGACACCAGGGTCAGCAGGCGGTAGCCGCGCCAGAACCACTTGTCGAGCCACTTCTGGACGATCGGCACGTTCCCCGGATCCTGTTCGAGGATGAACTTCACCACCTCCAGACCCAGGGTCATGTGGCGCGATTCATCGCTCTGCGCCGAGAAGCCGAAGGTCACGGTCGCCATGTCGCCGTTGAATGCCGCGCCGCTCATGAACGGCATGAACAGCAGGTTGGTCAGCACATACTCGAACGAGAACGAGATCGCGGTGATGAACTCGAACGGCCCGGCGCTCATCGCGTCCTCGAAGTAGGACTTCGGCACGCTGAGGTACCAAACCCGATCGAACATGTGAGTCGGATCGTGGAGGCCGTTGAAGAACTTGTTGTAATGGCTGATCGTGTGCGCCTGGGTCTGGGCGTGGCGCAGTTCATCGATCGCCTGCATCTGCGCAGCGATCCGGGCACTGGTACCGCGGAAGTTGCGGCCGACCATCGCGAAGCCGCGGTGGGCGGCGTATTCCAGCGGGCTGACACCGGTCAGGAACAGCTTCAGCGTGTTGATATAGCGGGCATCGGTGACATTGAACTGGCCGTTGTTCTGCTGGAAGGCGTCGACGATCGCGTACAGCTTCTTTTCCTTCTCGCCCTGATACTTCCAGTAGGCGTCCATGGTCAGACGGAATGGGTCTTCCCACTTGTCCCAGTCATGGATCTTGATGCCCTCGAACTTGTCCTGCGGGAACACCTTGTCCATCGGCTGGTAGCTGGTTTCCCAGCCGAGACCGCGGGTCAGCAGGCCGTAGTTTTCCTTGAGGCTGAGCTTCTTCGCAGGCTTCTGCGGGTTGGTCGGCATGTTCATTGTTGGTTTCCTCGATCGCTGAGCAGGTGATTCAGTTCTGGTTCCAGTGCAGGACGAACTCGTCGTCCGACTCTTCGATGTTCCCGGACAGGGAGATCAGGTTCAGTTGCAGCTCGCGCAGGTCATAGGCGCGGCCGACCAGTTCCTCGATGGTTGTCCGGCGGATCACCAGGCGGCCCGGCACTTCGATCTTCACCATCGCTGGATAGCGGACGACGATCGCCTCGGCGTTGTCGGCCTCGATGGCCTCGACGATCGAGCGCGTGTCGTCGTTGGTCTGGAAGGCGATGAATACCTTGTCTTTCGCCCGCTCGGTCACGGCGGCGCTCATCGGGCTGCCTCGGCGGCTTTCATGCCGAGCTTGGCGAGGCGATTGTCGAAGCTGGCCTCGACTGCGTTCAGCGCTTCCTCGGCACCTTCGACGAACACTGCCTCGGCATACGGCAGCAGCGCTTCGTGGGCGGCGCTGCGCCAGCTGCTGATCCACTGCTGCAGCAGCGCGGCATTGGCCGGCGACTCGGCGGCCGCGGTCTTGATCGTCGCGTCGACCCAGCGCGAAGTCTCGTCGAACCAGTTGTTGCTGAACTCGGTGACCAGACTCAGCGCCGGGCCGTGGGCGACGGCGAAGCTGCGCTCGAACTGCTGGAACACCAGCGGTTGCAGCAGGCCATCGAGTACCAGGTTCTGGGCAACGAACAGCTCGAACCAGTCCTCGCAGACCATCAGGTTCTCGACCAGCTGACGGATGCCCTGCCAGGCGGGATCATCCAGCCACAGGCGCTTGCCTTCGGCCAGCGCCTCGCCACTGTTGCCGTCCAGCGACAGGCCGATGCGGCTCAGGTACTGGGCCAGACCGAGGCGATCCATCGCATGGAACATCGTTGCCTGGGTAATCGCCACGCCAAATCCATAGGCGGTCATGTAGCAGTTGTTGGTATTCGCCCCCCACTCGGCGTGGCGCAGCGGCACCAGGGTGAATATCAGCTTGGCGCGCAGCGCTTCGGGCAGATCGCGCAACAGACCTCGCTTCTCTACGAACTCCAGATTCTTCTCCATCGTGTCCTGCTGGCGCGCGCGGGCGATGGTGTAGCTGCCGTAGTAGTACTGGCGTGGGTCCTTGAACGTATACCAGTCGCGCATCACCAGCTTCGTGCGGCGCACGTCGTACAACTCCATTTCCGGCTGCCACAGCGGCCGGTAATGGAAATTGGCCATCGGCTGCATGCCGATCGTCGCCTCCTGGTAGCGCGACGCCGGCTTGTCGCCGCCGATCTGGCGCGCGACGTGCGAGAAGGTCTGGCGCAACTGGGTGACGGTAGTGGTCTTGATATCGACTTGCATCAGTCCTGCTCCTCTTCGTTTTCGTTGTTCAATCCGGGCTGGCCATAGCGCCACTTCGATTTCTCGAAATCGACGGCGTCTTCCTGGGCGCGGGTCAGGTAAGTCACCGCATTGGTTCTACAGAACGCCTGGTAGGCGGCTAGCGGTAGGGTCAACTCGACACAGAGTTCGGGGTCGCCGATCGCGAAATCGAACTCGACATAGCCGTCCTGGCGCAGTTCACGGAAGCGCACGTAGCGACGGCTGACGTCGAATATGGGCTTGCGCTCGGGCAAAAGCCCAGGTGCTGGCTGACGGGACACGGTCTCTCCTCCGGTATCGGGTCCTCGTCGATCGGCGCCGGGCTTTTGGCCTTCAAGTGCTCGTCAATTCGGATGCCTGTGGGGAGTGCAAGAGCACCGACCGTGCCACGGCACTGGGGGCCGCACCGCAGCAATCCTCCAAGTGCTTCAGTGAAATGAGATTATCGTCCCCTGGCGAGGCCGGATCGAAATGCAGTCGTATGATTGCGGCGGTAGGAATTCAAGAATTTCATCGAATCCGTCCGCAGCCCGATTGGCCGCTTGAATAAATTTCTTCAAATGCACGAGCCGCGTCGGACCTCGCGACGCCGCCGGGAGCGGCGCACACTGCCGGCTCTGCGGACCTTCGCCAACGGCTGGCAAACTCCGCAACAGAACGACCAGCGGCCGAGCGCAGGCGATCCAGCGGGCAAGAGGAGTGGACCGATGAGTATCGAATCAAGCAGCCGGCCGAAACGCGCGCAGGCCTGGACCCCAAGCAGCGTCGGCGTCGAGGCCCATGGCATGCCGGACATGGCCGACCTGATGGCGCGCCTGCACTTCGCCCCTGGCGATGGCCGCATCTGGCTCGATGACCAGCGCATGCAGCTGATCCACACCTCGGCTATGGGCGTGCTGCGCCGCGAGCTAATCGAAGGTCTCGGCATCGAGCGCGCCCGCGGCCTGCTGACGCGCATGGGCTACAACTCCGGCGCTCATGATGCCCAGCTGGCTCGCAAGCTCAGACCCAAAGCCCCGTTGCACGACATGTTCGTGGTTGGCCCGCAACTGCATGCGCTGGAAGGCATCGTACTGGTGGAGCCGATATCCATGGAGATCGACATCGAGCGCGGCCATTACTACGGCGAGTTCATCTGGCGCGGCTCCTCCGAGGCCGACGAGCATGTCCGTACCTATGGCATCGCCGCGGAGCCCGCCTGCTGGGGCCAGGTCGGCTATGCCTGCGGCTACACCAGCGTATTTGTCGGCCGGCCGATCCTGTTCCGCGAAACCGAATGCCGGGCGATGGGCCACGCCCATTGCCGGATCATCGGCAAACCGGTCGAGGCCTGGGACGACGCCGAGGTCGACGCACGCTTCCTGCAGGCCGAACCGTTCAGCCGAGGCTTATCGGCAACCAGTCGTGTGCCGGCCGGCAACGTGCCCAACGCCGAGACCGCAGCCATGTTCGCGGAGGGCGACATCGTAGGCGTATCGACCGGCTTCAACGCGGTCTGCCACATGTTGCGCTGTGTTGCCGATACCAATGCCACCGTGTTGTTCCTCGGCGAGAGCGGGGTCGGCAAGGAAGTATTCGCCCGCACCCTGCACAGGATCAGCGCCCGCGCCGGCCAGGGGTTCGTCGCGGTCAACTGCGCGGCGATTCCGGAAACGTTGATCGAATCCGAACTGTTCGGGGTCGAGCGAGGCGCCTACACCGGCGCCACTTCGGCTCGCCAAGGCCGCTTCGAGCGCGCGCACGGCGGTACCCTGTTCCTGGATGAGATCGGCACCCTCAGTCTGACCTCGCAGGGCAAGCTGCTGCGTGCACTGCAGGAAGGCGAGATCGAGCGGGTTGGCGACAACCATACGCGCAAGGTTGATGTCCGCGTGATCGCCGCGACCAATCTCGATCTCAAGGCCGAGGTCCGCGCCGGCCGCTTCCGCGAAGATCTGTACTTCCGCCTCAACGTCTTCCCGATCAAGGTCCCTCCGCTCAGGGAACGTCGCGAGGATATCCCGGTGCTGATGAACCACTTCCTGCAGAAGTTCACCCGTCGCCACAAGCGCGAAGTCACCGGTTTCACCGCAAGGGCGATCGACACCCTGTTGAGCTACGAGTTGCCCGGCAATATCCGCGAGCTGGAAAACATGATCGAGCGCGGGGTGATCCTCGCCCGACCCGGCGGTGCGATCGACGCCAGCCATCTGTTCACCGCGGGCGAGCACCGGGACTGCGCGACCTGGGGCCTGAGCCGCGATGGCCGAGTGGCGACCAGCGGCCGGCTCGACGACATCGACCAAGATGCAGTCGGCGCTATCGACGAGCCGCTGAAAGCGATCACCAGCCGCATCGAACGCCTGCTGTCCGGGAAGGGGGAGACCGACGGCAACTCGCTGGACGAGATCGAAACGCAGCTGGAGAGCACGCTGCTACAGCACGCGATAACGAAATCAAATGGCAATCTGTCGGCAGCTGCGCGACTGCTGGGCATCACCCGGGCGCGGCTGGTATATCGACTCAATCAGCGTGGCTCACTTTAGGTGAATGCTTGGTTGCCCCGACGCGATCGACGATCGACCTGATGACATCTCGCCATGGCGAAAGCAGGCATGCCGGGGTAAGGACGAGACCGCTGCGACTTCGCTAGGGCTAGACATCCGCAGCCGGCACGAACTACCGCTAGCGCGGGAGGGGGAGGCTGGTGGCAGCGGTTCACTTCGCTTGCCAGGCGATGCTCGGATGCGGTCCTTCGGATCGGAGGCTTATAAGCATTACCTTTTGCGCGCACCCGATAACTGGCCGATATCTATTGCAAGATTTTGAATATGAATGAAATTTTAAGAAACCCCCGAGGTGATCATTAGCCAATCTCACAAGGTGTCGGCAATTGCTGCAGGCGGACAACTGCGTCGCGACAGACCCGGCTCCCTGTTCACTTTGGTCAGCAGCAGCATCCCTGTGAACCGCTCCTCAGCAAATAAGGTTTATCACTGTCGCGAAACGACGATTGCGCGCGAATAGTCGAGACTCTTGGCTGACGAGGGACCATGCCGCCGACGAAGACACGGCAGGAATCCTCGCCGGCTTCGGAGGAGGTGAAAAACATGTTTGAATCCAGCAACCTCGGTCTCAGCACACGCGGCAATGTGGCCACGGCAGGAATTGTGCAACGCACCGAGGACAGCCATCCGCTTGTTCACATTAGGTCGCTCGTCGACAGTCTTTTCGATGAGGCCCAAGCAGCCACTGTGAAGTGGGCGCCATTGATTCGCGCGGCGCTGCTGCAGGCGCTGTATTCGTTTTCCACTGACGAGCATCTACTCGAACAACTGCGATACAACGCGCTTTACCGCTGGTTCGTCGGGCTGCGCGACGACGAATTGCTATGGCGCGAGTCTGACTACGCTGGTGCGCTGGCTGCCATGCGCAGCGATTCCTCCGCCACCACGTTGTTCCGTAGCGCCGCAAACGCGGCATACACCTACGCAGTACTGGTGCCCGGCCGGTTCAGGATGGACTCTGCGCTAATCGAATCCTGGGCAAGAGCACCAGCGCCGTCGATCTCGAACAGCCCTGAGGGGTTTCGATCCGACGCTGCTCGAACGAGCAGACTCGACCGCGCCCGCGCGGCGATTCTGCGCAGAGTCAGCGATCCGACGCTGGATGCAGATGCAGTCGCGGCCGAACTTCACATGTCACGCCGTGCACTGTATCTGCTGTTCGAGCGCTACGGACTGACCCCTACAAGGGCAATCCGGGAGATCCGTCTCGACTGCTGCCTGCGCATGCTGCGTGATGAGCACCATTGCCATCGCAAGATCGCCGACATCGCGATGGATCACGGATTCAAGCATTTCGCGTCATTTTCGCGCCAGTTCAAGATGCGATACGGTATTTCTCCGAGCGCTGTGTTGCCGTCGATCGCCAAGTCGGAGCCTAGTTCCCGAAGGGGTGAAATGGATCTGCGTGCAGATGGTCTTCGCTGATCCCACGCTGACGCAGCAGATGTATCGTCGCGTCGATGGCAAAAGGGGAGCCGAACAGGTTGGCTTGCCAATTACGGAAGTGACGGAAGTCCGCGTCCAGAGCTTCGGTCAATAACCCTCGGCGCAGGCCACGCTTCAACATGCCGTAGGCGACTATGAGATGCGAGGCACGCAGATTCGGGACTGCTTCGAGCGCGGCACCGAGCTCGTCGAGTCCGTATATATCCTCGCGCGACATGAAACTGGTATAGACATGGACTGGATTCTGCAGATGCGCCGCAGCGATCCCTCGCAGAACGGAAAGCAGCGGTCCCAGTCCAGTGCCAGCCGAAGCAAGCAGCAGCGGGCCGTCATGTCGCCGGCGCAGCCAAGAAACGCCGTAGGGCGCTCGCAGGCGCAGCATGTTGCCGGGCTGAAGTCGTTCCGTGATCAGCTGGCCGGCGCTGCCCTGGGGATGGATGCGAATGTGGAAGCGCAATTCATCGTCGCCCGGCAATCCAGCAAGGGAGTAGACACGCGACAATCCACGGCCGAACTCCAGTTCGACAAACTGGCCGGGCGAAAACTGCAGGTTTTCGACATTGCTGAGGCGCAGCAGGCGGACGTTGTGTGTGATCGGCTCGATCCCCAACACCTGAGCACGCAGTCGCCGCGACGGGTGCACAACGGGCTCCTCGGCGTCAGGAATCTCGATTGCGCAGTCCTCGGCTGGCGAGCTCTGGCAGGCAAGCAGATAGCGCGTACGGCACCCGAACAACGGCCGCGGTGGACGGGCAGACTCGACCACCTGGCCGCGCAGCAGCTTGCAGCGGCACAGCCCACAACGTCCGTCCTCGCAGCTGTAGGAAATCGGCAGCCCCTGGGCACGCAGCGCAGGAAGGATTTTCTCTCCAGGCTTGAGGCTCAACACGTGGTCGCCAGGGCGAACAAGAACTTCCATCCCTCAAGCGCCCCCCTGTCCCTGATCGGAAAACAACTTAAAGATCAGCCGCCTTAACCACTGGTTGGCAGGATCACGATGCAGGCGCGCGTTCCAGAAAATGTCGATGGAAACCTCGGGTAGCGCAACGGGATGGGGTGCGAATCCGACGCCGAACGGGCGCCCAAACATCTCGGCCAAACCTAGAGGAACGGTCGCCACCAAATCAGTCGCCTCAAGGATGGGCCCCACGGCATTGAAATGAGGCACCGTCGCCCTGACGCGACGTTCGATGCCTTTGCGCTCCATCAACCGATCTATCTCAGTTTGGCCGGCACCTGTTGAAACTATGACGTGTTCGCCACGGATGAAATCATCGAGGCTGACCTCCTGCTTCTTCGCAAGAACGTGGTCACGGCGGAAGGCCAGGACGAAACTCTGTCGGAACAGGCGCTGCCTGAAGAAATTGCCTTGCATCTGAGGCATCAGGCCGATGGCAACATCGATTCGGCCAGCTTCCATGTCCTCCTTGAGGCTGGAATTGACCCCTCGCGCAGTGATGATCCCCACACCAGGAGCATGACGGCAGATGTGCGCCAGCAAGGTGGGCAAGAAAAACATCTCACCAAGGTCAATCAGGCCGATTACGAAATCCCGCTCTGCAATCGCCGGATCGAAGTGAACCTGATGATTTACCACCGCACGGATCGAATCGATCGCGTAGGCGATCGGCTCGGCGATTTGCTCGGCTAACGGCGTCGGCAGCATGCCCTGTGCAGTGCGCAGAAACAGTTCGTCGCCCATCAGATGGCGAAGTCGCTTCAACGCATTGCTGACCGCTGGCTGCGAGACACCGAGCGATTGCGCTGCGCTCGATACACGACGCTCAATCATTAGCTGGTGAAAAACACGCAGCAGCTTGAGGTCAAGATCATTTAGGTTCATCAGACGCTCAGTAGTCGCTCTTGCGTTCGTTGCAGCTCACGAGTTCGTTCGCGGACTCGGCATCGGCCATCCTTTCCCGGCTAGCACATGACATGGAGATTTGCGATAAGGGGCGGCTCTCACTTCCATCCGCCATACGATCAAGTCTGTCCCGCTTCTGATCGGCGGTGCATTCAGCACAGTGATGACTTTAATCATTTTGACTCTATTGAATGTTGCACCGTACTTGTCGATGCTATCGCCACTCAAAACGACTCGCGAAGAAACATATGTACCAGAAAAAAGTCCGCTGGCGATCGATCCTTGCAGGTGAGGGGCTGCAATATTCTGGCTCCGCCAGCTCGGCCGCGTCCGGAACACTGCCGACGATAGCTGCACGCACCGAGGACTGCGCCGATGTCAGCTGAAGGCGGGATTGCAGGCTATCGCATTCGCTTCTCCGACGGTGGGCCAGAGTTCGCCTGCATGCCTGGCGACACCGTCTTGCGTGCGGCGCTTCGTAGCGGCATAGGCTTGCCGTACGAGTGCGGCTCCGGTGGTTGCGGCGCTTGCCGGGTACAGCTCAAGAGTGGCGAGCTCGAAGATTTGTGGCCTCAGGCACCCGGTCTGGCTGCGCGCAGCCGCGACCGTGGCTTCCGCCTGGCCTGCCAGTCCCGGCCGCACTCCGACTGCATGATTACGGTTCGCGTCCCGCTTCGATTCGGCCAGACACAGCGGCCGCGACAGCATTCTGCGGTACTGGTGTCGAAGCTTGCGCTGACGCACGACATCACAGAGTTTTCATTTGCGACAGCTGATGCTGCCGAGTTTCTGCCTGGGCAGTTCGCGTTGCTGAGCCTGCCGGGTGTGACTGGGGACCGTGCGTACTCCATGTCGAACCTGCCGAACGAGCAGGGAGTATGGCGTTTCATTATCAAACGCATGGCCAACGGCGCCGGTGGCAGGGTGCTGTTCGATGGTTTGACGACTGGGGATGAGGTCATGCTTGATGGCCCTTACGGCTTGTCGCACCTTCGCGCTGACAGTCCACGAGATATTGTCTGCATTGCCGGAGGTTCCGGCCTCTCGCCTATGTTGTCGATTCTCTCCGCAGCAGCCCGCTCCGAACCTCGTGAGCGCAAACTTGACTTGTTCTACGGCGGCCGTCGCCCCGCTGATCTCGGCGCTTTGGCTACCATTCAGCGCGACGCGCTGCTGAATGAGCGCGTCTCCTGCATAGGCGCGATCTCCGATTCAACCGGCACGGATCCATGGGACGGCGAGCGCGGTTTCATCCACGAGGTCGCGCGCCGTCACCTTGAAGCGGAGGGAGATCCTGCGCAGAAGGACTACTACTTCTGCGGCCCGCCGGCGATGGCCGATGCAGTGCAACACATGCTGTTCGATCTGAAGGTGCCGGTTTCGCAGATGTTCTACGATCGATTCGTCTGAACTATTCAGTTTGATCTGAACTTTTGATTCGGCGAGCATGATGCGCTGATAGCGCCCAGCGCATGCAGAACCCGAGGGTTTTCCGTCGCCATTCAGTAAGTCTGACTGCCATATGGCAGTCAGACTGAATCGAGACCACGGGGCTAAACTCGCTTGCGATTTCCGGGGCCACCAGGAACGTGAGCCTTGCCGTCAGAGTGCGGCCGGAGCGTCAGGATTGAGATTGGCAGCCCGAGAAATGACTGCAAAGCGGCCGTTCGAATCCGACGGCATCATGTTGACGACCTTCCCCGATTGCCAGAAAGCCCAATCGGCGGCGGTATATCCAGACCAATCGGAAGTGGCGCGGGACAGTAGCTCGCGCGCCATACTACTGCTACGACTTGAATCTGGCCTGCTCGCTTGTCCCTCGAGCAGGCCAGGCTTCGACTCAAAGTCCGAGCGACTGTCGGAACTTCTCTGCAGCTTCCTTCGCCGTGGCCGCCGCCGCCGGAGACTCCGTCAGCGCTGCGCAATAGGCATCGACCGCGGCATCAGCAAGCGGCGTCCACTTCGCGATCCAACCGCGAATTGCTTCGGCATTTCCTTCAACGTCCAGCGCCATCTTGACCAGCGCGGCCGCCCAGCGGCGATGACGAGCAGCATCAATCAGTTGCGCGTCAGCCAAGAGGCTAAGAGTAAGATCGCCACTGCGCCGTCCAGCGTTACCAAGCTGACGCAGCACGCACTCCTCGATAGCCGGCTTGGCGACCAGATTCAATGCTGTAAAGCACTCAGCCCAGTCGTAGGCCACGAGCAGCTTTTCCATCAGCTCGCGGATACCCTGCCAAGCCGGATCCTGCTCCCAGTAGGTCCGTTCATGGCTACCGAAGCCCTTGTCCGGAAACGTGGCCTGAAGCTCCTTCGTGCGATAAGCCGTGTGGCTCAGCCAGCGGAAGGAGTCCATGCCCTGGAAGCTAGCGACGTTGGTGATCGTGCTTGCAGGCGCCATCTGGGCCAAATAGGCCGAGGCCATCTGCATGGTGTGGAACAGATAGCGCGCCGGCGTGTACAACCGGGCGAGCGTGCCCGCCCAAAGCGGACTCAGCGCTTTGTCATGTTCGCGCTCGCTGAACTGATCGAACAAGCCATGGACATAAGTCTCCTGTCCATCCTGCATCAGGCAGTAGGTCCGATAGATCAGCTCGTCCGGATCGCGGAAAGCGTTCCAGTCGGCGTGCTTCAGAGGGCTGCCATTCCGGTACTGAACGTACCAGCGGTTCATGAACAGATTCGGGTCCAGCTCATACGGCGCCGGAGATCCGGGACGGTCGTTGTAATGCAGGGAGACCGAGACCACTTCGTACTCGCTCGGCTTGCGTCGCCGCGCCGCCAGATGGCTCCAGGTCTTCAGCGGCTTCAGGACTTCGGTTTCGCTCATGACAGCTTCCTATAGAGTCTTTTCGAAATAAAAACGGATCTGCTCGACACCGTTCTCGATGCGACCTGAAAAGGAGCTCAACTCCACTTCTAGTTCGCACATCTGGAACGGCTTGCCGAGCATTTCCTCGATAGTCGTTCGGCGGATGATCATCTCGCCGTCTGTGGAGATGCGCACATAGGCGACCTTGTCGTCGATGGCGATGATCCGGTCCGGGTTGTCGACCTCGGCAGCTTCGGCAACCGCCTTGGCCAAGGCCCCCTGACGGAGTACAGGACCTACTCGGTTGTTGAGATGCGCGCTTGCAATGCTGCCCTTTGCATCATTCACTTCGTTTACCTCAGGTCGCTGAATACAGGGGCTTGATGCCCTCGACCTGCACCAGCACGTCGCCGTTCTCGATCTTGATCGGGTAACGGGCGAGCTGCGTGTGGTCTGGATTGATGCCCTTTCCGGAAGTGCTGCAGAAACTCCACTGGTGGGCGCGACAGATGACCGTCTTGCCGTCAAATTTTCCTTCGATCAAGGGGATGTCCTGATGCGGACAGGCCCCCTGAAATGCGCAGGGCTTGCCACCTTCGGGCCAGACCACCAGTACTTCCTCTCCGTCGACCTCGAAGGCTTCCATCTCGCCTTCCCAGAGATCTTCGAGCTTGCAGATCTTGTGAAACGTCATGGCCGTCCTCAGTGGCGCGGGTCGCGGACGCTGCCCGCCGTGCCTTCCCAGTAGATTTCGACGCACTCCATGGGCCGCAGCCCGGAGTCGCCAACCTTCAGATCGCGTGGAAATGCATCATTTGCGCCCTGGCGGCGAACGCGCAGCACACCCGGCCGCGGCTTAACCCGGCGACCAACAGAGTGCACAGCGGCGGCGGCAGCCACTTCATCCATGCTGTTATCGGTATCGACCGCGACCAACTGGAGGACAAAGTCCTCCTGGAAGTTCGAAGTCAGTGGAAACAAGGCCATCGGTCCCTCCCCTCGTAGAGTCTTTATATTCTGGATATGAAAGACCGCGAACCATTGCGCTCGCGGTCCATACCGCCTCTGCCGTTCAGGCGCGGGCGATCAACTCGCCTTCTTCATCCGCTCGGCGCGGACTTCATCGAGCCAGGCAAACTTGAGTGCGTCTTCGCCCATCTCGCCCGGCGCCAGACTCATGTACTTCAGCGCGCCACCGAGATCCGGCGGCTGCACCTGGCCATCGAGGAAACGATCTACCAGGGACTGATGGCCCTTGTAGCGCTGCGGTTCTTCCTCGAAGCACCAGCGGCAGCCTGCGGAGCAGAAGTGGTAGTCGCGGCCTTCGAAGGTCAACGGGAAGTCGCGCGTCTTCCAGGCCGGGCCCGGCGTGAAATTGATCGGCAGCTGGCACATGTTGCAGACCACCGGCAGCGTCACCGGCAAGGTCTGATCCATCTTGTTTTCGAGTGCGTTGTCGGTGATCACGTCCCAGCACTGGCCCCAAGTCGCATTCCAGCCCGGGTACTTCTCTTCCAGCCACTCGCGCTCGGCCGGTGCAACGCCGGCTGCAGGATTCCACCAGACAGTCGGGCGCCAGAACCAGACGCCGAGGTGCATGCCGTGGTGCTGTTCGTCGATTTCGCGAAGGAAATCGTCCCAGAACCAGGGCTTGTCGAGGCCCAGTTCAAGCAGCGAACGCTCGAACTGACCGACGATCCATTCCTGCATGAATTCTTTGAAGGACTGCTTCCGATGCTCGAGCGGCGTGTAGTAATCCATCACTGGACCAGTGAGGATCGAGAACAGCTTCCAAGCGCGCCAGACCGAGATGTCGACCATCTTCTGCGCTTCGGCCTTCTTGCCATTCTTCACCAGGATCTGCACGAGGGGACCGCCGATCTGCGCGTGGCGCGATTCGTCGGTCTGAATGCTCGAGATCAGGCTGGAGAAGGTCCAGTCGCCGGCTTCCGCAGCGTCGGCTGCGAGGCCAAGGAACTGCATGTTGGTGAAGCCGGTCTCAAAAGCGAAGGTCAGCATGAGGGCCACGCCGACCGCCCCCCGAGTGACCATCATGTCGTCGAAGAAGTGACGCGCGGCGATCATCGCCCACTCGTTCGTGTCATAGGCCTTGAAGGCCCAGTCGAACTGGCGATCCTTGGACACATACTGGTGCGGGAAGAACAGCTGGATCTGGCTGTGCCGGATCTCATCCATCATCCCAAAGGTCGCCATGTTGCGCATGCCCGGCGCGCGACCGAAGCGAACCATGCGCGCCTCGGCGCTCGACGCCGAATACTCGCCGCGGGCAATGGCCCCGAAGTGCAGCTTGAGCACCGACAGCCAGCCCGGCGAAGCGTTCTCGAAGATCTTGCTGCGTTCCAGCGCGGCCTTGACCGAATAGGCGCCCGCGTCCTTCTCGCGCTGAACCTTCACGTATTCCGGGTACGTGGTCTTGTACGGTTCATCGTACTCCTCGAACACTTCGGCCGGCAGGCCGAACGCACTCGAGAGCTCCTCGGGGAACAATTCGCTCTCGGCGACGTACTTTGGCGTCCAGTTCGTGTTGCGCGCGACGTCATACCAGTCAAGACGATTCAATACGGCCATTTGGCTTACTCCTTGGTTCTCGTCGGAATTCTGCCGCGCTGCGCCCAATTGGCGCGCCTCACGGCAGAAACGGGATCGATTGTTGAGCGGTGAGTATCCGCATGCCGAGGCCACATCGGCAACCGCCTGCGAGACGATTTGCACATGACAACAGCCGCCATGCACTCCGCGTCATGCACGCGTCCGAACGGTGGTGTGCGCTCCTCGGCGCCTTGCTCCTAACTGCTTTGATAATTGCGCTACCGCCCCGATAAGCCAGCGAATGTTGCTACCGACTTTGCGTTGACCAGAATCCTGTATCGAATCGCCGACCGAGGATTGACCCCGACTCGGAGCAGCCATCCAGGGCATTTCGGGTCACCACTTCGGCGGGATGGTGCGCCAATATCGGCACGCCGGCCAATTTCCTTCCGCTAGCAACAGCTTAGGCCTTGAGCACCCCATCCCCCGGCTATCAGAACCGATTAGCCCTCGAATCGATGACGGAACAACCTTTGAGACACAACACCCGTATCGAAACGGAGATTTGTACAAGGTGCCGGGGAACCGCCCCAAGCCGCATCGCCGAGGCTACCCGCCGACGCCAAAGCACTGAGCCTTCACGACGACGCTGCTTGGGCAGCGGTGCGGAGCACCTCCAAACTCAGCATCGAGCGGCTTCGACGGCCGCTCGGCGAGGCGATCGCGACAGCGAACGCCGGGAAGGCGTAGCTTGCTGTCGTCTAGGTCTAGGTGCATCAACGCTTCTGAAAAGGTTAACGGGCACGGCATGTTCATCGCCGAAGCCATGGCCTTCGATACTTTCCGAGAAGGGGAGGCCTCTTTGGGCGCAGCGCCAAGTCCACCCATCAGAAAATCGGCAAAAGCCTCGATGCCGGCGAGGACGAGAAGGCACCGCGTCAGCTGCGCACCTGCTGCCCCTCCCCCGGACCAGGCAACATCGACGAGGTCAAGGCGCACCTGAAGACCCAGAATTTCGCCTTGGGAGAGCTGCCGCTGACTGCGGAAGGCACGCAATTGGCGCTCAAGAACTCCAGCCCCCAATGGATGGTGGCCCCCCTATACAGGTTTGCCGTCGTTCCTGGTGTTCGCTCACTCTGCCGGCTGTCCAGGCACCCCCGATTCCCTACGACTGCTTGGCGAAGGTCGACTACATGCACCCCGCAGCGTGACCGCCTCTCCGACCACCCGATGATGCCTGCTAGGAGCGCCCGGCAAAGGCCCGTTTAGCGGAATTTCACTCATGTCCTCCGGTGCTGCGCTCGCAAACCGATAGTTGGACCGGTTATCCCTGCGCTTGCGCGAGACGATGCCCCCAGATGCTGATCTTTTCGTAGCGAGTCGTGCTCCACGATGAATCCACCGGACGAGCGCCCCAGCCGAACTCGACGGCGAAGCCTGACGGCGTGGCGCCGTAGAACGAGAACATGTGGTCGTTGGTGTGCCGCCCCAGCGTCATGACGATCGAGCCGTCGTCAGTGAACCGGTCATAGGCCAGCCCGACGTCGTCCAGCGATGCCGCTTCGATCATGAAGTGATGCAGTTTCTTGGGGCTTGGAATGCAAAGCAGGGCCAGCGTGTGATGACGCCCGTTGCAGTTGAAGAACGACACTCGAACCGTCTGGCCGTTGGCGACGGTCCAGTCGATGACGTCGGCCAGTTGGAAGCCGAGCGCCTTGACGTAGAAATCCTCGGCCCGCTTCAGATCGGGAACGTTGAGCACGATATGGCCGAAACCCTGATCCCCGGTCACGAAGCCGGTGACGCCGGCGGGGGATACGAGCGGCTGCTCGAAGATCTCGGTGGCGCCGTAGTAAATCTCGATGCGGGTGCCGAAAGGATCGCTGCACGACAGCAAGGCCAGCACGCCCCGGCTTCTGGCGGCTGCCTCGTCTTCATCGCGTACAGCGATCCCTAGCTTCTGCAGATGTTCTCTGATCCGTGCCAGCGCATCGGGGCTGGAGACTTCGAAGCCGGCGTAGCGGATATCGTCCGCGGCGCCCGGATGAACCGCGTACCGCCAGCTGCGGGAGTCGATCCGGAAGCGCAGGGCGTCATCGACGGCCGGCGCCTCCATCGCCCCCAGCATCGCCGTGGAAAAGCCGCGCCAAGCTTTGACATCGGACGCCTCGAAACCCAGGTAACCCAGTCGTTGAACATTCATTTGTCATTCTTCTCGTTGCTGGAAAAGCGTTCGTAGAGGGCCGAGCCACCGCAGGTATCGAACAGCCCGCGCACACCCATGCCGCCGTCAAAATTCAGGATCGATCCGGTTGCCGGGACGTTGTCGGCGCGCGACGCGAAGAATGCGTAGGCGCCCGCGTACTCGTCGGCGGACGCCATGACGCCGGTCGGCAGGACCTTGGCCAGCATTTCGCCCAGCGGCAGCGAAGCCACGCTGCGGTCCTGCAGGCCGAGCGCGGTCGGTCCGCGCAGATCGGTATCGCCAACCCCGCCGGGGGCGACGGCGTTGACGCGGACCGCCGGCCCCAGCTCGTAGGCAAGTTGTCGTACCAGGCCGACGAGGGCGTGCTTCGAAGCGGTGTACAGCGTGCCGCCGCCGGCAGGGTAGAAGCCGGCGTTGGAGATCGTGAAGATCACACTGCCCTTGCTGCGCACGAGTGACGGAATGCAGGCCTTGACCGCCAGCAGGTAGCCCTTGACGTTGATGTGGAACAACTCGTCGAAGGCCTCGTCGATGCGGTCATCGGGAAGATCGACCAGCGGCGTCATGTAGTCCCAGATGCCCGCGTTGGCGACCAGGCAATCGATCTTGCCGAAGGCTTCGACGCATTTCGATGCCGCCTCCTGATGCGAGGAAAGCCGGCGCACACAGCCTTCCACGCCGAGCACGGCATCGCCGAATTCCTCGCGCAAAGCGGTAAGTGCGACCGGCGACCGGTCCAGAACGGCGACCCGCATGCCCTCATTGATGAAACGCCTGACGATCGCCCGGCCCAGGCCGGCGGCGCCGCCGGTGATCAATGCCACTTCTCCTTGCAACCTCATTGGACTCCTCCATTCGTTGTTTTCTCAGCCTCTGGGCGCGCAGGCAGCAGGCTTCGCAGGTTGATCGACGGATCACTCAGTGCCGCGGCGCTTGTCGATATGCGCGCGTCCACCAGCCGGGTTGCGATCGCGAAGTCCTTGGATGCGTTGATGCCGGCAGCCGCGACGACACGCCCCTCCCGAAGCCGGAAGATCAGCGCGCTGCCCCTGGCCAGGTCGCCCCGCGTCAGATGCTCGCCCGCGCCGACGAAGTCGCCGACGACCTGGATCCGGTGGCCGGCGAATTCCGTCCAGGAGCGGGGCTCCTGAGGGGCTTCGGTGCGGCGGCCGAGTATCGACATGGCGACCGCCTCGCCCTGGTCCTGGCTGTTCAGGTAGGTCTCCAGGGAGCGCGGCGCGCTGTCGCGGACCGGCCAGCAGGCGACGTCGCCGGCGGCATAGACACCGTCGGCCGACGTGCGTCCTTCGGCGTCGACCAGAACGCCGTGGGCGACGCGGATTCCGGCTTGCCGGGCGAGTTCATCGTTCGGGACCGCGCCGACGCAGATCAGGGCCAGGTCGGCCGTGATCTCCGCCCTGCCGGCGCATTCGATCGCGATGCCGTCCGGCCTCGTCGCCAGGCCGGACACCTGGCAGCCCGGATAGCAGTCCACGCCGATATCGGTCAACGCGGAACGACCCCAGCTGCCGACCTGCGGGCCGAGTACCCGCAGCAGAAACTCCTCGGAAGATTCGATCAGCGCGACGCTGCGGCCCAGCTTGCGGGCGGTTGAGGCCACCTCGCAGCCGATCAGGCCGCCGCCGATGATGGCGATTCTCGAGGCATCGCGCAGGGCGGCCTGCAACTTGTGGACATCCGAAAGGCTGCGCAGCAGGAATACCCGCCTGGAATCCACGCCGGGAATCGGCGGCCGTCTGGGGCTGGCACCGGTCGCCAGCACGATGCGCCGCGCCTTCAGTTGTCCTTCGCCATCGAACTGGACGCCTCCGGAACCAGGATCAATCGCCAGAACCCGGCGACCGGCGATCAGCTCGATCCCCGTCTCCCCGTACCAGGCTGGCGGCACCAGCGGCGGCGGTTCCACGACGTCTCCCGCGAGCACCGACTTGGACAGCGTGGTGCGGTCGTAGGGCGCCTGAGGCTCTTCGCCGATCATGACGATGCGCTCGTCGAAGCCTTCCGCGCGCAGCGTCCGCGCAACGGCGAGTCCCGCCAGTCCGGCGCCGATGATGGCGACGCCCGCGCTCATTTCGCGATACATCCGGCATCGACGTCGACGAGCACGTCGTCGCCTTCCACAAGCACCGGATAAGTCTTCAGCGGCGCGCAGGCCGGCGCGGCCTTGACCTTGCCGGTGCGCACGCAGAACTTCCCCCAATGCAGGGTGCATTCGATGACGTCGCCATCGAGGAAACCATCGGCCAGCGACCACTGGCCGTGCGTGCAGGTGTCCTGGGTTGCGTAGAACCTGTCGCCGACCTTGAACACGGCGACCGGCTCCGGCGTCGTATCGAAACGAAGCGCATCGCCCTCGGAGAAGGCATGGACATCGCACAGCTTGATATAGGCCATGCGGCGTCCTCAGAAGAAGATGCTGAGGTTGTTGGACAGCAGCGTGCTCTGGTCGAGCAGGATCGTGCGCCTGGCCAACGCGAAGCCGCATTCGGTATCGACCCGGCGCAGCACATCGACGCGTTCGCCCATGAAAATGTCGACCTGGCGTTCGAGCCGGTTCCGGTAAAGGATGAAGGCGCTGCGGACCAGCAGTTCGCCCGGCGCACGCTGCTCCTCGATGGTGACGTTGGTAACGATGTGGCGCGTGCGCGACGCCGGGTTCTCCGACCAGCCGACGTCGGACAGCACCTTGGTCAGACGTCCCTTCATCATCGCCAGATCGTCGTCGAAGTGCGCGTAGTCGTTCGGCCCCGACACCTGGAGATGACTGTCGCGCAGGATGCGCGTGGTCCGGATCGGCATGAAGTAGCGGATGTCCGGCGCCAGCAGCGCGAACCACTCCTTGAAATGGTGACCGTCCAGCAAACGGGCTTCCCAGAAATAGAACTGCTCGATCTCCTGCTGCAGCGCCGGATTAATCGGCGAGCGCCGGAAGATCGGCGCGACATGATTTTCGACGGGCACAGACGCCCGTTCTGCAGTGGTCTGCATGATTGGTCTCCTCGGTTATGGGATACGGCGAGCGGGGTTCAGCCGCACGAGCGGCGCGTCTTGGGCGGCGCGAGCGTGCTCCAGTCGGGTTCCGTCATCATCCGGGACCAATGCTTGTACAAGCCGCGCGCGGCGTTCTCGCTGTACACGTATCCCAGCCGCCCCGGATAGAGCGGGTGCGCGGGCTTCTCCTTGCCCAAGCCCAGCTTGGCGTTGAACGGACGGCTGCGGGCCATGTGCCCGCGCAGGATGTGCTGGATTTCAACCCAGTTCTCACCGTCGTCCTGCTCGAACACGCCGCCGGCCGAGAAAGTGCGCAGCGTCTGCCGGCGGAACTCTTCCTTGATGTCATCCGGCGCATCGCGGTCGACGACGGTGAACGCCCACACCTCGATTTCGCCGGGGCCGCGGGGATGCCAGGTGCGGACGGTGTTGATGCCGGGCAGGAAGGAGCAGGTCGGAAAGATGGTCATGTGCTGGGCCATGACCTGGGTCGCCCGCTCCTTGCTGTCGAGCCGCCGCGCTGCAGTCTCCGCCGCCGGTCCCTGGGTCCAGTACTCGGTGATCTTCGGCCCCATGATCGCCAGCAGCAGGTTCGGATCGCCCAGATAAAAACCGGTACCGTGCCCGCCCCAGCGCGAACGGAACTGGAGCCCTTCGGTCGGCGGCGTCAGCGCGGCCGGGTCCACCCCTTCGGGCACGCCGGCGAGAATGCCGGACAGATGCGAGGTCGTGCCGGCGTGGTACATGTCGCTGCAGAACTGCTCGGCGGCGAACTTCCAGTTGGCGGAGATGACCCATTTCTGGAAGCCTGGAATCACCTCGGTGCCGGCGTCGCTGCGGTCGAGCATGTGATCCATGTAGGAGCGCGATTCGCCGAGGTAGTCTTCCAGCGGCGGGGCATCGTGGTCCCAGTTCGCGAAGATCAGTCCCTTGTAGGTGGCCACGCGCGCCTGCAGCGGCCCCCAATCCGCCTTGTCCATCTTCGAACAGAACTCCTGTTCGTAGGGGATGTTCACGAGCTTGCCCGCGGTGTCGTAGGCCCAGCCGTGGTAGGAGCAGGTGAAAGCCTTGGCATTGCCGGCGTCGGAACGGCAGATGCGCATGCCGCGATGGCGGCACTGATTGAGAAAGACCTTGATGCTCTTGTCCTTCTGCCGGACGACGATGACCGGATCTTCCCCCATGTACTGGGTCAGGTAGTCGCCCGCCTTCGGGATGTGGGTCTCATGGCCGAGCAGGAGCCAGGAGCGTGCGAATACACGCTCGAGTTCCAACTCGTATAGACCGGGATCGGAGTAGATCCGGGGATCCAGGAGTCCTTCGTCTTCATTGACCAGGGCGCGGATTTGCTCCGCCGTCCATTTCGAACCGCCGCTCAGACTCGAGAGCGGGACCACTTCAGGGGCGTTCATTCGTTCTTCCTCCAGACGGGCTTATGAGTAGCCGGCACACAACGCCTGTGTGCCGCGCCGGTTTCACGGTGCCTGTGAGCAGCGTTTATGCCATCTGGATATTTTTTATAAAAAACAATTGATTAAGTGTAATTACCCGCTCTTGGTCATGACCTGATATTACGTGTACGTCAGTCCCGGAAAGCTTTTCTCAGAATACAATTTCGTCAGCGTAATTCCTGGATTTAGTTAGGTGCTGGCCCGGAGCTTTTCCAGGCGCAGCGAGATTTGCCTGCGGGTCAGGCCCAGCGAGCGGGCGGCGGCGGCGAGATTGCCGCCATTGCGCGCGACGGCGGCTTCGAGAATTTCCCGCTCGATGGTTTCGTAGGCTTCGGCTCCCTGGCCGGTCGCATCCAGAAGATCGGCGACATGCCGCTTGATCTCGCCGGATTTCTGCTGGCTGAGACGACCGCGCCGGGTGACGCTCAGCATCGTTCCCAGCGCGGCATCGCCGCCCGGAAAGAGATGGGGGATGTCCAGGGGCTCGCCATCCGTCGACAGCAGCACGGCGCCCTCGATCCGATGCTCCAGTTCGCGAATGTTGCCCGGCAGATCATGGACCAGCAGTGCCTCCACGGCCCGGTTGGTGAAGCCGGGGACACGCCTTCCGTGACGCTCGCAGTAGCGCCGGCGGAAATGCTCCATCAGCAAGGGAACGTCGTCGCGCCGCTCGCGCAGCGGCGGGATCTGGATCGGGAAGGTTGCGATCCGGAAGTAGAGATCCTCGCGGAACTCGCCCTTCTTCATCGCCGCCTTCAGATCGACGTTGGTGGCCGCGAGTACGCGAACGTCCACCTTCCGGGTATGGGTATCGCCGACCCGCTCGATCTCGCCTTCCTGCAGTGCCCGGAGCAGCTTGGCCTGGGCCGACAGGCTGAGGGTGGCGATCTCGTCCAGGAACAGCGTTCCACCCTCCGCACGTTCGAAGCGTCCCGGCCGCGAAGCGTGGGCGCCGGTGAAGGCGCCACGCACGACGCCGAACAGCTCGGACTCGATCAGCGGATTCGGGCAGCGCGCCGCAATTGACCGCCACGAACGGCATGTCGCGGCGGGGGCTGATGCGATGCGCGAGCCGCGCAAACACCTCCTTGCCGACGCCGGTCTCACCGAGGAACAGCAAGGTGGCCTTGCTCGGCGCCGCCTTGCTCAACAGGTGGTAGGCGGCGCTGAAGCCGGCGGAAATGCCGATGACATCGGTTTCGTTGGCCTGACCCTTGGCGCTGTCGAAGCGGTTGATGCGCGGGTCGCTCTGATACAGGCGCGCGTCGGTGCTGATGTCCCCGCGCCACTCGTGCAGGGGCTTGCCGACCAGCCGGCAGTTCGGCGCTCCCATCGCCCGGCATTCCGTTTCCCGCACCAGGTACGGTCCGCCCGCGAACGCGCTGGTGAAGCCGCTGGCATAGCCGCTCGCCATCCAGCAGACCGGCTCGACGCTCGGCCCGAATTTCTCCAGGTGGATGTCGGCTTCCGCGGAGTTGTGCAGCAGGAAGTCGAAAAAATACCGTCCGTGCTCGGGCTCCATCTGTAAGGTCACGACTTCGCACCAGGCCAGGCCGTACAGCGACGCACCTTGCGGACCGGCCGCGAAGACCCAGTTCGACGGCTGGTTGGGCCGCAGCTTGCGGGCCGCGGCGGCATCACGGGCGCCGTCCGAGTACGCGATGCGCCCGAAGATTTCCCGCGCGGCGTCGGTTCCGAGCCGCTCCATAATCTCGGCGCGCAGCGTTCCGACGGCCGAGGTGCTCAGCAGCAAGCCGCGATGGTCGTGGATCCAGATGCGGCCCTCCTTGGGGACGAAACGGAAGACCTGCAGCAGATCGTCGAAGTTGGCCAGATCGCTGTTGGACAGGTTCCAGACGGCCTCTTTCTGTTGGCTCATGAATAACTCTTACGTTATGCGGCGAAATCCGAGCATTGCAGGCAATTACGTAAACGTAAACATCGAAAGCTGGGATATTCCGACTGCATCTTCAATAAGTCATTTTATTCAGGTGGTTATGAATAAATGACAGCCATGGCATGACTCCTGCCATCACGGCGATCCAAGATCAACGACAGGAGGAGGCACCATGAAAAAAATCCGCTGCGCGTTGATCGGCCCCGGCAACATCGGGACCGATCTGCTGTACAAGCTCAAGCGCAGCGCCTATCTCGAACCGGTCTGGATGGCGGGCGTCGATCCGACGTCCGAAGGCCTGGCAAGAGCACGCCAGATGGGCCTGAAAACCACGGATCGCGGCGTCGACGGCTTGCTTCCCCACGTTCGGGAAGACGACATCCGGATCGCCTTCGATTCGACCTCGGCCTACGCGCACGCCGACAATTTCCGCAAGCTGGCCGACGTCGGCGTCACGATGATCGACCTGACGCCGGCCGCGATCGGTCCGTATTGCGTGCCGCCGGTCAACCTCGCCCAGCACTTGGGCTCGGGCGAGGCCAACGTCAACATGGTGACCTGCGGCGGCCAGGCGACGATTCCGATGGTCGCCGCCGTCTCGCGGGTCCAGCCCGTGGAGTACGGCGAGATCATCGCCACCGTGTCCTCGAAGTCCGTCGGACCCGGCACACGCAAGAACATCGACGAGTTCACCCGCACCACCGCGGGTGCGGTGGAAACGGTGGGCGGCGCACGGCGCGGCAAGGCCATCATCATCATCAACCCGGCCGAGCCGCCGCTGATCATGCGCGACACGGTGCATTGCCTGACGGTGGACGAGCCGGATCAGAGGGCGATCATCGAGTCCGTGCAGCGCATGCTGGCCGAGGTGCAGAAATACGTGCCGGGCTACCGGCTCAAGAACGGCCCGGTGTTCGACGGCAGGCGCGTGTCGATCTTCCTGGAGGTCGAGGGCCTGGGCGACTACCTGCCCAAGTACGCCGGCAACCTGGACATCATGACCGCGGCCGCAGCGCGCACCGGTGACGCGATCGCCGAGGAAATGATCTCCGGTCACTGGGACCAGCGGGCCTCAGCGCCAATCGGAGCAGCGGCATGAGCGCGCAAGGCAAGGTGGTCAAGGTCCATGACATGTCGCTGCGCGACGGCATGCATCCGAAGCGGCACCAGATCAGCATCGAGCAGATGAAGACCATCGCCACCGCGCTCGACGCGGCCGGCGTGCCGCTGATCGAGATCACCCACGGCGACGGGCTGGGCGGCAATTCCGTCAACTACGGCTTCGCGGCGGCGTCCGACGAAGACTATCTGCGGGCCGTCATCCCGCTGCTGAAGCAGGCCAGGGTATCGGCCCTGTTGCTGCCGGGCATCGGCACCGTCGACGAGCTGCGCGTGGCGGCGGACTGCGGCATCGCCTGCATCCGCGTGGCCACGCACTGCACCGAGGCCGACGTATCGGAGCAGCACATCGTCGAGGGCCGCAAGCTGGGGCTCGACACGGTGGGCTTCCTGATGATGTCGCACATGGCCGAGCCGGCGAAGATCGTCGAGCAGGCCAAGCTGATGGAAAGCTATGGCGCGCAGTGCGTCTACACCACCGACTCGGCCGGCTACATGATCCCGGAGGACGTCACCGCCCGCGTGGCCGCGCTGCGTGACGCGCTCAAACCAGAAACCGAAATCGGCTTCCACGGCCACCACAATCTGGCGATGGGCGTGGCCAACTCCATCGCCGCGGTCGCCGCCGGCGCGACGCGCATCGATTGCGCCTGCGGCGGCATGGGCGCGGGCGCCGGCAACACGCCGATGGAAGTGTTCATCGCGGTGGCCGAGCGCATGGGCATCGCAACCGGCGTCGATCTGTTCAGGATCATGGACGTGGCCGAGGATCTGGTCACGCCGATCATGGATTTCCCGGTGCGCATCGACCGCAACTCGCTGACCCTGGGTTACGCGGGCACCTACTCCTCGTTCCTGCTGTTCGCCAGGCGCGCCGAGCAGCGCTACGGCGTTTCCGCTCGGGACATCCTGGTCGAGATGGGCCGCCGCAAAACCGTCGGCGGCCAGGAAGACATGATCGAGGACGTCGCCCTGGATCTGGCCAGGGCGTCCCGATAGCGCTTGCTTGCCATCCGCCGCGGACAGGCCGGCAAATGGCCGGCGCGGCGTCCACGTCATGTCACGTCACGTCACGTCACGTCACGTCAACAAATCAAACAATGAGGAGAAGCAGATGAGCTTGTGGATCGATTTTCTCGGCACCGAGATCCGTCACGTCGATACGCCGACCTATGGCCGCATCCGGATCGCCGAGGCCGGCGCGAAAGATGCGCCGGCCATCCTGTTCCAGCACGGCATCGGCGGGCACCTGGAGGCCTACAGCAAGAATCTCTTGCCACTGTCGGACCAGTTCCGCTGCATCGCCTTCGACTATGTCGGGCACGGCATGTCCGCCCGCAAGCCGATGGAGTACACGCCGCTGGTGCTGGTCGAGCAGCTGCGCGAGCTGCTGGATGCGCTGGGTATCGCGCGCGCTCACCTGTCCGGCGAGTCGCTGGGTGGCTGGGTTTCCGGACTGTTCGCCACGCGCTATCCCGATCGCGTCGATCGGCTGATGCTCAACACCGGCGCCGGCATCCCGATCGTCAGCGACAAGGGCCGCGCCGATATGCTGGACCTGATGGAGCGCTCGAAGAAGGCGGCGGGTCTGGCGCCGAGCTTCGAGACCGTCAAGCACCGCATCGAGTGGCTGCTGCATCCGGCCAACCATGCGCTGATCACCGACGAGCTGGTCAATCTGCGCCTGCACTACAACTCGATGCCGGAGGGACGCGAGGTCTGGCCGATGGTCAACCGCATGCTGCCGCGCCACGACGAGTTCCTGATCCCGCTGGAAAGCATTCCGCATCGGACGATGCTGCTGTGGACGCGCGACAACCCGATCCACGATCTCGACAGCGCGCGCGCCGCGGCCAGGCGGATTCCCCGGGCCGAGCTCTACGTGATGGAGGCGGACAGCGCGCACTGGCCGCAGTATGAGGCGCCGGACGAGTTCAACCGCGTGGCGCGGGCGTTCTTCGGGGCCGCCGGGTGAGTGCCGCGCCGGCCATCGAAGCGGCCGCCGCGCGCCTGCTCGACGCCCACGAGCGCGGCGGCCCCTGCGCCCCGGTGCGCGATCTGATCGAGCCGGGCGACCTGGCGGCCGCCTACGCGGTGCAGGACCGCAACACCCAGCACTGGCTCGGACGCGGACGGCGCCTCGTAGGGCGCAAGATCGGCCTCACCTCGACGGCCGTGCAGAAGCAGCTCGGCGTCGATCAGCCGGACTTCGGCATGCTGTTCGCCGACATGGCGGTCTGCGATGGAGAACCCATCGCCGTCGACGCGGTGCTGCAGCCCAAGGTCGAGGCGGAGATCGCCTTCGTCCTGGAACGCGAGCTCGAAGTGGAGCAGCCGACCGTCGCCGATCTCTTCGGCGCGATCGCCTACGCCGTCGTCGCCATCGAGATCGTCGGCAGCCGCATCGCCAACTGGGACATCCGGCTGGTCGACACCGTCGCCGACAACGCCTCGAGCGGCCTGTTCGTGCTCGGCAACACCCCTTGTAGCTTGAACGGTCTCGATCTCGGCGCCTGCGCCATGCAGATGCTGTGCGGAGAGGCGATCGTGTCCACCGGCAGCGGCCACGCCTGTCTGGGCCATCCGCTCAACGCCACGCTCTGGCTCGCCCGCAAGATGGTCGAGGTCGGCCGGCCGCTGCAGGCCGGCGACATCGTGCTGTCGGGCGCGCTCGGCCCGATGGTGGGCGTCCGTCCGGGCGACGTCTTCGAGGCCAGGGTCGCCGGACTCGGATCCGTCCGCGCCGCATTCGCGGCCGAGTAGAAACCGCTTCCGGTGTGTCATGGGCGAGCACGGCAGACCAGCTCGGATGAGCGAATGCAAGGCAGACACACCTGGGATCGCCGCCGCAGGCGCCACCACCGGAGGGAGGCATGCAGATGAGTGCTGTCGAGGAACAAGGTCTCGCGCGGCGCGAGGCCAACCACACGGCCTTGACGCCGGTCGATTTCATCGCCCGTGCCGCCGAGGTCTATGGCGAACGCACCGCCGTTGTCTATGGCTGTCAACGACGCAATTGGGCCGACACCTATGCCCGAGCCCGCCGCCTCGCCAGCGCCTTGCAGCGCGCAGGTGTTTCGCGTGGCCAAACGGTGGCCGTGCTGCTGCCGAACACGCCGCCGATGATCGAAGCGCACTTCGGCGTGCCGATGGCCGGCGCCGTCCTCAACGCGCTCAATACGCGGCTCGATGAGGCCAGCCTGCGCTTCATGCTGAGCCACGGAGAAGCGCGACTGCTGATCGTCGATACCGAGTACGCACCGATGGTGCGGCGCATGCTCGGCGAACTGCCGCAACTGCAGATCATTGCCGTGCACGACACCGAATCCGGCGCCGAGCCGGCAGCCGAGTGGACCTCGTACGAGGATTTCCTCGCGTCGGGAGATCCGGACTATGCCTGGCAGCCGCCCACCGACGAATGGGAGTCGATCTCGCTCAACTACACCTCCGGCACCACCGGTGATCCCAAAGGCGTGGTCTATCACCACCGCGGCGCCGCGCTCAACGCGATCAGCAACGTGCTCGAATGGGATATGCCGAAGCATCCGGTCTACCTGTGGACGCTGCCCTTGTTCCACTGCAACGGCTGGTGCTTCGCCTGGACGGTGGCGGCGCGTGCCGGCGTCAACGTCTGCCTGCGCAAGTTCGACCCGAAGAAGGTTTTCGAGCTGATCCGCGAAGAGCGCGTGACGCATTACTGCGGCGCACCGATCGTGCAGGGCGCGCTGGCCAACGCGCCGGCCGAGTGGCGGCAAGGCATTACCCATACCGTGCAGACGATGGTCGCCGGCGCACCGCCGTCACCGTCGGTCATCGCGCAGATGACCGCGATGGGCTTCGAGCTCACGCATGTCTACGGACTGACCGAGGTCTACGGCCCGGCCGCCGTCTGTGCGCAGCAGGCGCGCTGGCAGACGCTCGAGGACGGAGAACGCGCGCGCCTGACCGCGCGACAGGGCGTGCGCTACCACCTGCAGCGTGACGTCACCGTGCTGAATCCTGAAACGCTCGTGCCGGTGCCGACCGACGGCCAGACGATGGGCGAAGTCGCGTTCCGCGGCAACATCTGCATGAAGGGTTACCTGAAAAATCCACGCGCGACCGAAGACGCCTTCCGCGGCGGCTGGTTCCATACCGGCGATCTGGCCGTGCTTGCACCCGATGGCTACGTGCAGATCAAGGATCGCAGCAAGGACGTCATCATCTCCGGCGGAGAAAACATCTCCAGCATCGAGGTCGAGGACGCGCTGTACCGTCATCCTGCCGTGGCTCTGGTCGCCGTGGTGGCGATGCCCGACGCGAAATGGGGCGAAGTACCCTGTGCTTTCGTGGAGCTCAAGACCGGTATGCAGGTAAGCGCGGACAGCCTGAGCGCGCACTGCCGCGACTGGCTCGCTGGCTACAAGATTCCGCGCGCCTTCCGCTTCTGCGAGCTGCCGAAAACCTCGACCGGCAAGATCCAGAAATTCGAGTTGCGCAAGCTCGCAGGCTCAGTGAACGCCATTGACCTGGCATCTGCAGGAGACCTGGCCACCAATTGATCGCAGGAGCCGTCGATCCACCGACGGTGGCCGGCAAATGCAGGGGAATCGCTACGCCGACTTCCTGGCGACTTCAATTCGGCATGGGCATCATCAGAGCCGAATACTGGTGAATCCTGATGTCGTCGCCCGACATCCGGATCGTCAAGCAACTCACTATTACAAACACAGACAAGTGCGGAGGGATGACATGGAGAGAGCCCTGAATTCTGGCAATGCGTATGGCGGTCCGGACTACGGCCGTGTACCGCTCGTTCCGTCGGCCAGACCAATGACAAGGATAGCGGCGGCCCAGCCGGAGAAATACCGGCGGACTACGCCCTACGATTTATCGCGACTCGATCAGGCAACAGATTGGATTCGCCTCCACCTCAAGGACCCCGCGCTGAATGTCGATAGTCTCGCGCGGGCATTGCACATCTCGCGACGCGCTCTTTACCTCTTGTTCCGCGCGCATGGCCAGACGCCGGCAACAGTCATATCCGATCTTCGCTTGGCATCCTGCAAGGAGGAACTGGCTGATTTGCGCAACAAGCAGAAACTGACGGCCATCGCTTTCGATCATGGCTTCCATCACGTCAGTACCTTTAGCCGATTGTTCAAGGCTCGTTACGGTGTATCTCCCGATGGATACCGCAAACAGTATGCAAGCAAGCGCTGCGTGAATAACCCTTCGACCACGTCTGCCATTGAATTGCCAGCTCGACTTCCGGTATCACGCGGGAACTGGCCTGGGGAGCACTGGTGGAACCTGCCTCTGCTCTCGGAAGCGAAGCGATGCCACCTCGACCGGCTTCATCGCATGCAGCGTGAGCAAGCCCACACTCGTAACGCCCACGGCAGGACGTCAATCAAGGACGCCCCACAGTGACAACGGTGCTGATCGTCGGCAATGACCTGCCTCGAAAAAGGATTGGCACATCTCATCGGCCATGCCATTTCCACCCGAAGAGGTAGGCAACCACGGGATTCATCGTGACTGATCCTGCATTACTCGATATCGATCGAGGCATCGCTCCCGTCACCCTAAACCGCCTGAGAAAAGCCACGCCATCGACATTGACATGGCGCGGCGCCTTTCCGACGCAGCAATCACCTGCGACGAAGAGCGGGATATCAGTTGCGTCTTGCTGACCGCAGCAGGAAGAATGTTTGCGTCGGAGGAAACATCGGCGCCTTCGGCTCGGCTGCCGCGACCAGTAGGCGTTCGCAGTGCTCGGGAAATGGCGATCACGAATCGGCGGGCCAGCACGGACGAGGCTGCAACCATGGGTCTGGTCACCCGAGCAGTCGAAGATGCAGCTCTTGCCGATGCCGCGCGCAAGCGCCGCGCAATCGTTGCGCTTCGGTGCAACACCTGCAGCGGCTGCAGTCCGCAGATTCTTGCTTTCAAGCTTTTCGCAGGCACTGGAAACCCAGATGGCACTGGAAGCACGCTCGATTTCCGAGGCAGCATACGGAGAACATGGACGCAAAGGTATTCGGGCTTTTTTGGGGAAGCAGAAGCCCGGATTTTCCTAAGTGACAACGCTGCCCAGCACCAATCCACATCCCACTCGAGAATCTCATGACACAATCAATCAGCGCGAACGATGACTTTGTGCGTCACTCCATTGACGTCTTTGGTTCCAACATGCGCTACGTGGATACCGGTGGCAAAGGACGCACCGTCCTTTTCCTTCACGGGAACCCGACGTCGTCCTATCTGTGGCGCAACATCATCCCTCACGTTGCGGAAACCGGTGCACGCTGCATTGCACCAGATCTGATCGGGATGGGAATGTCGGACAAGCCGGCACTGACATACCGCTTCGAAGATCAAGTCAGATACGTGGATGCCTTTATCGAAGCGATGGGCCTGAAACACGTGACCCTAGTGATTCACGACTGGGGGTCGGCCATTGGATTGAATTGGGCGCGCCGGCATCCGGATCGCGTCGATGGCATCGCGATGATGGAATTCATCTCACCGGTACCGAGTTGGGACGACTGGCCCGAAATGCTTCGTCCGCTATTCACGAGTTTTCGAACTCCGGGTGCCGGCGAACAGCTGGTGATAGAGCAGAACGTGTTCATCGAACAGGTCTTGCCCGGCGCGATCGCGCGCGGCCTCACCGAAGCCGAGATGAAACACTATCGAGCCCCGTTCACGGAACGCGCGAGCCGCCAGCCCATGCTCAGCTTTCCCCGTGACCTGCCCATCGCCGGCACGCCGGCCGATGTCGTCGCCACGGCGCAAGCCTACATGGACTGGCTGGCCAGCAGCAGCGTGCCGAAGTTGCTGTTCTGGGCAACGCCTGGAATCCTGGTGACGCCTGAACAGGTGCAGCGCTATCGTCAGACATGGACCGAACTTGCCTGCATCGACGTGGGGCCGGGACTGCACTACCTGCAAGAAGACCATCCAGACCTGATCGGCCGAAGCATCGCCGAATGGCTATCCAACCGTGAATGAAGCACCGCTCCGGATCGTGCCGGGCGCGACACTTGCGGATAGCAGGTAATCGCCGCGTCTGGTGCGTCCACCTTGCGGCTCCGATCTGTCTGACAATCTCCCGTGCAGGAAGCTGCACCGACGTCCTGCGCGGGAGATTGCCAGTACTTATGCCGCGTTGACGACGTGCCAGCCACCATCGATCTTGAAGTCCGATCCTGTGACATAGGCAGATTCATCAGAAGCCAGATACAGCACCATGCTGGCGACGTCCGACGGCGTTCCGCGAGTGCGGAACGGGACGGCGCTCATCAAGGCCACTTCGGCTTCAGCCTCCGTGATCTGGTGGGCCTGTGACAGCTCCAGGATGATGTTGTCGGTCATCCGGGTCTTGATGACACCGGGATGGACCGAGTTGCAGCGCACGCGTGCGCCGTTGCGTGCGCCCACCATGGCCACGCTTCGAGACAGGTGCTGCACGCCAGCCTTGCTCACCCCATAGGGCGTCAGCGCGGGCGTAGCCATGTACGACGAGATGGACGACATGAGGATCACCGAGCCGGTGCCCTTGCGCAGCATCGTTGGCACGATCGTCTTGCAGCCCCAGAAGGTGCCGGTCAGGTTGACCGACAGCACCTTGTTCCAGACATCTGGATGCGTGTCCAGGCAATCCTGGCGGAGATCGCCTTCGATACCGGCGCACTGCAGAAAGATGTCGATATCCTTGTGCTTTTCTATGGCAGCCGAAGCCACTCGCTTCCAGGCTTCCAGATCGGTCACGTCGAGACTATGGAAATCTCCGCCGATCTCCCGCGCCAGAGCCGTGCCGGCGGCTTCGTCCATGTCGGTGATGACCACTTTCGCGCCTTCTGCGGCAAGCCTTCGCGCACATTCGGCGCCGATGCCGCCAGCGCCGCCAGTCACGAACGCGATCTTGTTCTGAACCCTCATTTCTAGACTCCTCGGTCAGGCTTACGCCGGGGTTCCGGCGAATTCCGCGTGCAGACGCCGGGACCTGTTCCTGTTTGCCGAGGCCCTGCATCGCTGGGCAATGTTTTAAGGCAGCTGGCTTGCCGCAGCGATGGCCATGTCTGCACTGCCGATTGCCCGCTCATGCATCGCTGCAAGCCGGGCGCCAGATCTCGCTACCGCTGCGCGTGGATCAATGCTGCCCGGACCGAGCGTTCAGTCGCGGAAGCCATCGTCTCTCCGAAACCGCGCCGGTGGAACGCCCTTCCAGGTTTTGAAGCGCCGCGAGAAATGACTGGTGTCGCTGAAGCCTGCCCGCCAAGCGATCTCGGCCACAGGCAGCTCATCGAACTTGCGATCCGACAACATCCGTGCCGCCAGCGCCAGGCGCTCGCTCTGCAGTTCCCTGCCGTAAGTCGTGCCATTGCTGGCGAAGAGCTTGTGCAGATAGCGTGGTGAAATCTTGAGAAGGTGCGCGAACTCCTCGGCGTTCAGCATGTTGTCGTGGGCGTGTCTGCGCAACATGTCCATGGCGCGGACGAAGGTACGCTGCGGCACGCTGTCCGGCTGGGACGGCGGTGGTGCAGTCAATGCAAGGGAGAGCAGCTCTGCAAGCTGCTCAGCCTGCAGCACATGCTCACCCGCATCGCCCAATAAGGCCCACGGTGTAGCTGCGATTACCGTCGAAACCGCACAGCCCCAAGGAGTGCTCCTGCGCAGCGCGATCCCTGCCATCCGTTCAGGCCGAGGAATCCAGCGTTCCAGCCATCCTGACGGAATATGAAACGATAGGCTGCAGAGATCGGCGGTGGAGAATCCATAGGGCCGCTGACCGTCGATCAAGATGGAATCACCAGCTTCGAGATTCACTTCGCCGCCATCGAAAGCAAGCGATGCTCGCCCCTTCTGCAAGGTGACGAACTCCATCTGCTGTCTATGACTGCGTGAGATGGCCTGCCGCGTCCGCCAGACTGTCTGAGGACAGTTGAGTTCGATCCTGCTGACAGGGATCAAATCGAGCGGCCGCTGTCGAATACGGCCCGACATGCCAGCGGCATCGGGGAGCGTGAGATCAAGTTCGAACACGGCCTCGCACAACGCTTCCTTCCAGAAACGGGATGCCTTGTCCGGAGCCACCTGCGCGGTGCTCCACGATTGCTCCGTAGTCATGGATGCTCCTCCATCCGGCGGCTCTTGCGGCCTTGCTCCGACAGGCTACCACGGCGCCAAGGGCTTATTGGGTCGTCATCGAGGCATGAAGCGCGAGCACAAAACCTCGTGCTTGGTGAACTCGCCGAAGCCTGGGGAAATCCCGGCTCATAGCCGGAAGCCCTTGTTCTTACTGCTAAGGCAACCTTCGTACTTCGCTGCAGGAGGTGTGCCTCAGTTCAGTCCTTGGCTCACGGCCAATATCAGGGGCCGCGTTGGCAATCGCCACAGCGCGGGTCGAGCCTGCCACGCTCGCCCAGCCCAGCCCAGATCAGGCCGGCACGACGTGGCGAGGTCTTCATCATGCCGGTTCATCCACAGCCAATCGAAAGGGCGCCGAGAGACATCGCCACGTCGCCGGAACCGCTGAATGATCGGACTTCTACAACTTTGAGCCTTGCCATGGGCGTCCAGCAACGACTTGATCTTCAGATCGGGAACACTCGCATCCACGCCGTCAGCCAGGGGCAGGGGCCGCTGGTCCTTCTGGTCCATGGCTTTCCCGAGTCGTGGTATTCGTGGCGCCACCAGATCGAGGCTCTGGCCGCTGCCGGCTACCGCGCGGTGGCGATCGACCAGCGCGGCTACGGAACCTCGTCCAAGTTCTGGGATCCGATGGCCTACCGTATCGATCGGCTGGTCGCGGACGTGGTTGGCGTGGTCGAGGCGCTTGGCGAAACCAGGGCCGTTATCGTCGGCCACGACTGGGGCGCACCAGTGGCTTGGACCGCAGGCTGGCTGCATCCCGAGATCTTTCGCGGCGTAGTCGGCCTGAGCGTACCGTTCTCGGGTCGCGCCCTGGTGGCCCTGCCCGGCTCTCCGTTCGGCGAGCGACGGCCCAGCGAGCTGCACCGTGAACTGGCAGGTCCGGGACAGGACTTCTATCAGGACTATTTCGGCAGTCTGAATCCACCGATCGCCGAGATCGAAAGCAATCTTCGCGGCTGGCTACGATCAATGCTTTGGGGGTTCTCCGCTGAAGGATTGATCGCCGCGGGCCTGCCGCCGCTCGCCGCCCTGCCGCCGCTCGACGTCATTCGCGGCAGCGCACTGACGATTCCGCACGGAACACGCATGAGCGAGCGGATGGACGCGAGCGGGCGGTTGCCCGCATGGCTCGATGGATGCGATCTGGCGTTCTATGCCTCCGAGCTGGAGCGCTCTGGGCTCGCCGGCCCACTGAGCTACTACCACTGCATGGAGGCCGGCTGGGAAGTGCTTGCCCAATACGAAGGGCGCCTGTTCACGCCGCCCGCACTGTTCATCGGCGGCGACTACGACGTTGCCACCTCCTGGGGCGCAGAGGCTCTCGCCAGAACCGCCGAATGCATGCCGAATTACCGGGGCACACACATCCTGAACAACTGCGGACATTGGGTCCAGCAGGAGCAGCCGCAGCAGACCAATGCCCTGCTGCTCGATTTCCTGCGCCACCTTTGACCCTGCGCCACGCCGACCTGAGAAAACAACCATGAACCCTAGTCCTCGTCACCCAGAGGCGCAGACTTCCGATCGCCGCCACATCGTCATCGCGGGCGCCGGCCCCGGCGGCGTCTGCATGGCAATCAAGCTCAAGGAACGCGGCATCGACGATTTCATCATCCTGGAACGGGAACGCGGTATCGGCGGAACCTGGTTCAACAATCGCTATCCGGGCCTGACCTGTGACGTGCCGTCCTCGGTGTACTCATTCTCCTTCGAGCAGAAGCGTGACTGGTCGCGTACCTTCGCCCCTCAGGAGGAGATCCGGCGCTACGTGGAAAACTGCGCCGAGAAGCATGGCGTGTTGCCGCACATCAGGTTCAGCTCCGAGGTCACCGGCGCAGCATGGAATGACGCACGCGCCGAATGGACTCTCACGCTGCGCGACGGCACCACGCTCACGTCTCGGATATTCATCAGCGCGCTGGGCATGTTCAACCAAGCCGCCTGGCCGGACATCGCGGGCCTGCAGGACTTCCAGGGGCAGCTGGTCCACACTTCCCGCTGGCCGGAGAATCTCGACCTCCAGGACCGAACCGTCGGCATCATCGGCACCGCCGCAACCGCCACGCAGCTGGCGCCGGCCATCGCCCCTCTCGTCCGTCAGCTGGACATCTATCAGCGCACGCCGAACTGGGTGCTGCCCAAGCCGGACGAAGCTTATAGCGAGGCCCAGCTCGAAGCTTTCCGTGCAGATTCCACCGAGTACTCGGCGAAACGTCAGGAAATGTATGACTACTTCGAGCAGCTCATCACCTTCGACAAGCCGGATCTCATCGGACAGCTGGAAACAGCCGCACTGGAAAACCTCGCCAACGTTGCAGACCACGAGACCCGCCGCAAGCTGACGCCACGGATGCCCATCGGAGCACAGCGCCCGCTGTTCTCCAATGACTTCTATCCGATGTTTAACAAGTCCAACGTGAGCTTGATCACCACACCGATCGACTGTGTTACTTCTTCAGGAATTCAGTGCAAAGACGGCACCAAGCGCGATCTTGAGATACTGATTCTCGCTACCGGCTATTCTGCAAACCTCTTCCTGTCTGTGATCGACGTGACCGGTCGCGCCGGATGCAAACTTCGTCAAGAATGGAATGATGGGGCACGAGCTTATCGTGGCATCACAGTCTCCGGCTTCCCCAACCTGTTCATGCTTTATGGGCCCAATACCAACAATGGCTCGATCATGCTCATGCTGGAATACCAGGCCGACTACATCGTTGGAAAAATTGAAGCGATGACCCAGGAACGCCGAGCTTGGTTCGAGGTAAAGCGGGACGAGATGAATCGTTACAACGAGACCTTGTATCAACGCCTTGAAAAGAGCATCTGGAGCCACCGTGGAAGCAATTACTATCGCTCGGCAAGTGGCCGGATCGTGACCCAGTGGCCGGGAACCATGGCAGCTTATGGCGCTGTCCTCGATGAATCAGATCATAGTGCTTACGAGTGGGGATAAACCACTGACGCACTGCTTTGATCGCCACCGGACTCGCCCTGTCCTGACGAAAACTAGCTGTTCAGTCGCCCAATCCTCGCTGCGCGAGTTCCACGAGCTGCGCCAAGAGCCTCGGCATTGGTCCGGCACCGCGACCGCGTCAGCCACGGGATCAGGTTCACGCCGTAGGGAAAGAGACCGTACTCGCGGATGAACTCAGGCACGATTCGACGGGCGAAGCGCGTGCGCGCCATGCCTTCGAGTTCGGCTTCCAACTGCGCGATGAGCTGCTCGCGCGAAAGCCGGTGCACTTCCTGGGAATGATGATGCGACATGGGGAATCCTCCGGGTCAGGCGCCAATGCGCAGGAACTTCGGCGACTGCGCCTCGGAATCGTTGGCCGCCTTCACGCCGCCATTGACGACGCCCGACACCAGCGTGTCGAACGCGCTGCCGTCGCGACGGACCAGATGTGGCACGAAGCGGCTGTAGGTGCGGAACAGCATCTCGGTCGTCGTGTGGCCGAGCTGCCGGGCGATCCACATCGGGTTTGGGCGAGCGCAAGTTGAAAGTGATCGATGTAGCGCGCGCCACGGGGCTGCACCGAAACACTGTGACTCTCCTGTATCAGGAGACAGCGACGCGAATCGAGATCGAAGCGATCGAGAAGCTTTGCGCCCTGTTCGGCTGCACAGTCGGGGAGCTGTTCGAGTACGTCCCCAATTCGGTGGCTGCGGGCGATGGCCGCGGGATCGGTTGAAACTTCGGCTGTGCTTGTCGACCGCTCCCGGAGTGCATGCGGCACCGGCCGCATCCGCCGCGCGGAGCGCTAAGTGGCCACCGAGTCCGCAAGGCCGGACCTCGGACGTAGTCCGGCCGGATCAAGGCTAGGGCACGAAGGATGTGGTCATTTCGCTGCCCTTCGGAATCCATGGGCACGGCGTGGGCACGGGACGGGCACTGGCGCCCGGATCGCCTGCTATGCCTGGGCTGAGGTAGCGGTCAGCACCGCCTGATGCCCCGGGCCGAAGCCCACGAAAAAGCCCGGTCCGGGCATCGCCGAATCGGGCCTAAGTGTTTGAATATGGTGCGCTTGAGAGGATTCGAACCCTTCGGAGGGCATAACAGTATCCATTTTCAAGTGGCTCGTATCTTTATAAATCGTTTTTAATCAATATTTTGTATCGCTATTACTTAAATTTTTGGCAGCCGCGAGATGGATTAACGACGACCTAGGCAACTCGTCGTCGTTTGTGCAAAATCATAGCAATGACCACATCCCTACCCCCGGCTTCGAAGCGGAAACGAGCCCCGGAAAGCCGGATGCCGACAGGGGCAGTTCGGACGATGTCGTTGGCCCTTATCGACAGGCCGTCGGGCATGCCATCCGCGCCTACGCTGTCGCGCAGACCGGACATCGAGCCAGGCAGCGACGTCCTCGCAGCGATCGAACTGATGCGTCCGGTCATCGTCCGGGAAACAGGCGATGGCCGGTTCGAATGCGTGGGTAATGTCGAAGTTTTCGACTGGCTTGTCGACCTATCGACGAGACCTCGACGCGCGGACCGGGACCGGAAGATCCGAGTCGTGGTCGTACCCACCGATGCCCCGTTTCAGGACCTGCTCCAGAAAGTCGAGCAGCACGTCGTGCCCCTGTTGTTCGGACGCCTGACCTACCGGCAACAGCGCGACGAAAAGCGGGAACTGCGCAGTGCCGGGATTCGGGACCTGTCCACCAGACCGGGGCGCCGGACAGGGCGCCCGCTCGTTCGGCAGGACTGATCCGACGATGCCGATGCCGCTCGACCCGCTGGTTTGAGCCGCCATCGGCGCGATCGACGAACCACAAATCGTTACGACTGGGCCGACCCCGTGTCCGGCGGCAGCTCCCCGAAGAAGTCATCCCGCAGCCGCTCGATCTGGTGCATGCGCTCGTGCAGGATCGTCACAATGCCGATGTCACCGTTGGGCAGTCTCCGCCAATAGACGAAGTGACGCTCGTAGCGGAAGAGGAACCCCTGCACGCCGAACTCGGCCGGGACGGGTCTGGAAGCCACGCCATGTGATTCGATCCGGTCGAACGCATCGAACAGGCCCGTGATGTAGCGTTCGGCCTGCGGGTCGCCCCAACGCTCGCGCGTGTAGCGGTAGATCTCGTCCAGCCGCCACGACGCGGCTTCCTGGATGCGAATCTGGCTCATGAACGGAAGGCCCAGTTCAAGATGACCTATTGCGCGAGATCACGTCGGCGGCCGTCAGAGGCTTGTAGGCGGAGTCGGGTGCCGCATAGGCCTGCGCCAGTTCGGCCTTGAGCCGGTCGAAGGCTTCCCGTTCTGCCCGCTCCTTGTCGCGGCGAATCAGGTCGCGCATGTACTCGCTGACGTTCTCGTAGGCACCGCGCTCGCCCACATTGGCCGCCACGAAGTCGCTCAGCGTCTCGTTCAGGCGAACCGTCATCGTCGTTTGGGGCATGGCAGCATCCTCGATCGTTTGCGTATTCAATATGCTTAATATCGAATACTAAGGCAAGGGCCAAACGTGCTGTCTGACTTCTACCGGCGGCAGCCACAGATCAATGGGGCCCAACAACATTGCATCAGCACACAGGATGCTGGCGCCGGTGGGCTGGCAACGGTGCTGCTGCGCAGTGACATGGCGGCGGCGCGCGAGTTCTATGGCGCCAACGCACAGGCGGACCGGCGCCAGTTGTGCCTTTTGTATGGCGAGGCTACCGGGTAAACCTCCGAGTAATTTCGACCAGAGGAAGGCGAACCGCAGGATCGTCACGCCAAATTTCCAGTGCCTGAACGATCACGGCGTCGTCGCATAGCGCCATCCGGCGCAGTTCATCAACGACCCACAGCACGCCATGCACGCGGCGGCCGTCGTTGCTGGCGACACTCCGGAGCTGGCCATCGCCGGTCAGAAGAATCGCGTTCTCATGCCGGCGTGTGGTGACGAGGCAAAAGCAGTCATTGGCCGAGAGTCCGGGGAACCTGGCCATGACCGCGATGGCTTCGACGACCAACTCCGCCGGCAGGTCGAACACCTCGATTCCCGCGTCGAGGATGGCCCATTCCTGCGGTGTGAACCGAATCAGCTCCGATGCACGGACCGGAAACGGAATGACCAGGCGGAAAGGAAGCTGGACCAGGAGATGAAGCAGCCTCGCCTTTCGCAGATCGATCAGGCACGACGCGTCGTTGACGACGACGGTAGGGGCGTTGTCTTGCGTCACTGGACCAACGGCCCCCGCATTTCCTCCTCGATCCGGTCCAGCGGCAGCTTGAGCAGCCTGGCCGCGCGCACGGGTGAGATCAGGTCCTCGGCGAGCGCCCGATAGACAAGACGCTCGAAACGAAGCGGCTTCTCGAAAGCACCCAAACCCTGCCCGTCCTGAATCGGTTCCGGTTCACTGGTCCGCCATGCACGGGCGTAGGTCCGGAAGGCGTAATCGACGGTGGATTCCGGCAGCAATCCCACATCGCGGAGCCGAATCAGCATTGCAGCCGCAGACATGCCGTAGAAGCGCTTGAGCCGGATCAGTTCGTGATAGGTGATCCCCTGCCGTCGGTCCCCGACTTCCTGCCGCAGGTGATCCGCAGGCGCGAGGAACGCGGCAGCGAAGCGGTTCATGGCTTTTTCGAGCTTCAGACTCTCCGGATCGGCAGTGCCCTTGATGATCCGATGTGCAAGCTCATGCCCGAGATTGAAACGGCGGCGCTCGATGTTGGTCCGGCTTGAGATGACCACGACCTCGGTGTCCGCCTTGCCGCCGGTCCGCTTCACATCGCAGGCCAATCCGTCGAACCGCTCGGGAAGATCCGCTTCGATGACCTTGACGCCTTTCTCTTCGAGAAGATCGGTCATGCTCGGAATGGGATCGATGCCGAGCTGCCACGCACGTCGAAGATCACGTGCCTTCTGGTCGATTTCCTCGACGGATCGCACTGCGTCGCACCGAACGGCGGCAAACGCGTCATCTGGCTCTTTCAGGCCAAGAATTTCTTCGATCGCCAGATAGTCTTCCAGCTTCTCGATGACCAACGCTTCGGCCTGGGCGCGGTCCTGCGCCGAAGTACCCGAGTGCTTGCGGAACTCGACGCCAGACAATTCCGCGACCTGACTGCTCATCAGGAAATCCAGCGAGACCCCAAGCGCCTTGCCGAGCCCTACCAGCACCGCAGACGACGGCATCATCTTGCCACCCTCGTACTTGCTGATCGCTTGCGCGGAGACGACGGGCGATACGCGTTCGGACAGGGCTTGCAGCGAGAGACCTGCCTTCTTTCTCGCCAGCTTCAGTCGCTCAGCGAACATGGTTCTCCCCTTGTCTTTTTGGTTGATAAACACATAAAACAGTGATAAATATAAACCTGAAGTTGTTAATCTGTCAACGTATCCGAACTCGAAAGGTCATGAAATGAGCCATAAAAATCAGCATGTTGTGCCGCATGAAAAAGGTTGGGCGGTCAAAGGTGCCGGCAACGAACGAGCCACTTCCGTTCACTCGACGCAGCGCGAAGCCGTTGCCGCAGCCCGAGACATCGCCCGCAATCAAGGCACCGAGATGTTGATCCACGGAGAGAACGGCCGTATCCGCGAGCGGAACACCTATGGCAACGATCCCTTCCCCCCGAAGGGCTGATGAGGGCATCCCATGAAAATCGAAATGAAGATCAACGGACGCGCGGTCACGTCGACCAGCCAGATCCAGCGCGAATTGAAGAAAGCTGCGGAAAGCGCCGTCGAGAGCGGACTTCGTCGGGCGGCCGGTCCGGGCGTTCGGATCAAGAAGACGTCGGAGGGTTACGTCGCTGAAGGAACGCAAGCGCGCATCGACAATCTGGTGCGTCGCCTCAAGTAAGGAAAGTCCGCGTCGTGATCGCGACCGACGATGCCCCGTTGCAGGATCTGTTTAAAAAGGTCGAGCAGCACATCCTGTCTCGGCTGTTCGGAAGACCTACCCACCGGCAGCCGGACGACGAAAAGCGCGACGTCAGTGGCGCGGGGATTCAGGGACTGTCGACCAGACCTGGGCGCCGGACCGGGCGTCCACTCGTTCGGCAGGACTGATCACGATGTCGTCAATGCCGATGCCGCTCGACGAGGTGGTCGACAACTATCGGCGGACCAGGCGCTCGTCGATCGACCCCTGGGTTCTTGCCGCCCAACTGAGCCTGCTCCCTGACCTTCGCTACCTGCAGGACGGCCTACGTCGCATTCGCGGCCGCATCGAACGCGCCGGCGACGAACTCGAATACTGCCTGCGGATCGTGCCGGGATCGCGACTTGAACCCGCCCAGCTCGTCGCGGAAATCACGTCGCTGATGATGTGGATCGAAGAGCAGGGCTGGGCCGCCGACGATCCCCGGATGTTGCTCATGGCGCGACCGTCGTTATCGGAACGACATCCGCTCTCCGGCTACTGCCTGTCGGCCAGCCACCTTTGGCCACTCATGTTCTATGGCATCCCTCCCGACCGCACGGACGGGGATGAGGAAGCTGCAGCATACGAGCAGCTGATGGACGTGTTCACCATGCACGTCATCGCCGCGCAGTCGACCGTCCCGCCTATGCGCTACCTGCGGTTCTGCCGCGACTGGTGGGAATCCGAAGTCGTCCCATCGAGACAGCCGTATCCGCAACGCTATCTGGGCGGACATATCGCTGCGGCGTCACGGGTCATCCGCCGCATGACGCTGCTCGAGCCCAGGCCGCTGTTCGATGCGCTCGCAAGCGGCGCCGATGGTCGGCGATATCACCTGCGTCTCCAGCGTCTGATGAAGAAGGACTTCTGCGAAGACGACCAGAAGCCCATCGGCGCGCTCTGCCTGCTGCTTGAGGACGTCGTCCCGGGCTGGCGCCGCCCGGGGGATTGGCGCACCCGAGCCGCCGCTCCGGCATCAGCCGAGCTGCGTAAGGGTGAAGCAAGAAGGAATTTCGCGGACGGGTATGTCCGGGTTTCCGAGAGCCCCTGTATCGCAATCGAAGAATCGACGGATTCCAACCTCGTCGTCGAATCATTCACTCCGCGCCCCGTGGATGTCGACGCCCGCGCGGAGGAGTTGATCCAGGAGCGGCTCGAACTTCTGGCGACACACCTCGACGACGAAGATGCATCCATGCAGTCACGGTCCCCCGGCAAGTTATCCAAAAAGGAGGCACTCGCGCTTGCCGCGGAAGAACTCGATGGGCAGGAGTGGCTGCCCGCCGGCGAAGCCATCGTCGATGGCGGCATCGAGTTCGTCAACCTGGATGAATCGACGCTTGAAGAAAGCCATTCGCGGCCGCGCCATGGCGTCGCATCGGGCAACAACTCGCGATGGGCGCAGGACCAGCGCCGCCGATTTCATTACGCTCATCGCCTGACTCCGGCACGACTCGACCAGCGAGCGGTCCTGCAACTTCTGGCCGCCATGATGCGGGTACCTTCAGACAGCGACGACGCCCGAGCCTTGGCATGCCTTCACGCGGCGATCGCCACCGGCCGCGCCTTCAAGGACGGCTGCCGGCTATTCGTGGCTGCCGAGATGCCGGATCCTGATGTGGCCGACGATCGGATCCGGTTCGTGGTCGCAACCCGGCAATGGCTGGTGCCTGCGCCGGCAACGGCCTGGATCGATATGCCGCCTGCCCGGAGCGAGCGATTCCGATCCGACACGGTCGTGCTCGATGACCAGACCGACTTTGCCGCCTTGCTGCTGCACTTCAAAATCGACGCGGGCAAGCAACCGGTCGGACGTCTGACGCAGTCAAGGGAAGCGTCGATTATCCGCTGGACCGAACGGCAGCTCGGAACTTCAGATCAGGTCATGTCGGCCTGCGCCGGTTTTCTGTTTCATCGGCTGCTGTCGACGAGCAGCGGCGATATCGGAATCGCCCGATTGATCAGTGGCCGCGCCCACTCCCATTCGGAGAGTGTTGCGCACTACGCTCACTACCCCGCCGAAAGACTTCAGGCGGCCTACCGTCGCGTATGGCGACCGGACGGCTCGGTACCCGACGCCAACAGCCGAAGCTCGGCGGAAGAAGGTGGGCCGGGCAAGACCGGCGCAAACGGTGCCCGCCGCGTTCCGACCATCGAGGCGGTCCGGACACTGATCACCACGCTGCGCGATCGGATGTTCGGGCTCGATCGCCTGCAGCGGCACAACCACTACACGGCCTATACCTGGCTCGGGTGCGTGCTTGGGCTCGGGATGCGGCCGGTGGTCAGGCCGCATATCCACGAACTCGCAAGCGGCACAGGACGACTGTCGGTGGTGACCTTCGTGGACAAGGCACGGACCGGCTATCACCAGCGCGTCAACGTGGTCCCCGAGGCGCTGTCCGAACACCTGCTTCGCTATGCGCAGCATCTGCGCGAATGCGATCGGCAGCATCCGATGTTCGATGCCCCATTCCGGCACTTCGATGCGGAGAACAACCGCTTCGAAGCATTCCGGCCTCAGCATTTCCTTGCACTTTGCGGCGAGTTCTTCGATCTGGAGCTTTACGCGCTTCGGCGTTTCGTCAGGACCGAACTGGCACGCGACCCGAACCTGACTGCCGAGGACATCGACGTGTTCATGGGGCATTGGTTCGATGGCGTGTCGCCACATGACCCCTTGTCGACCTACCCGATGATGCGCCAGCACGGCGTCGCGCGAGGCGCGGTCACCCGACTGCTCAAGGCCGTCGGCTTTGTGCCGCTGTGGATTGATCAGGGGCTGAAATGATTCACAGCCTGTGGGATTCGCCGCCCGCCGACGCACCGGAAATCGTGCGACAGGCGCACCGCCTGATGCTGAAGACACTGACGCAGATCACGGACCGCACACCGGAAGTATTGATCGATCCTGCCAATGCCGGGGGTGACCGGGTGATGCGCGCCGCGATCGCCGCACTCGCCAACCCCAAGATCGACCACGCCCTGCGCATTGCGGCGTTGACCCAGCTTCAGTCGCGCATGCGGCAGGTCGATCCGGCAACGCCGAAGCGACTGTTCCTGAATGCTGCGGCGAACCGTTCCACGATCGCACCGACGGTCGGCACCGATCTCGCGGCACTGGAAGCCTTCGATCTGGCACTCGAGCGCCACATTCTCGAAGCAAGACCGGGGTCACGCCTTCGATCCGCACCTGCGGAGCCCGACGCGACACTCGCACTGGAATCGCTGGGCCGACTGCTCGCGATGCTCGTGATCCGCCTCGGACAGGGTTCGATGGCCATGCTCGGTCAGATGACGAACGCGCTGGCCAGCGGAGCAAAGCCGGTCATTGCCCAGCACTGGGCATGGCTGGACATCAGCTTGAGCGTCGGTGGCCGCGCTCAACTGCGACGCGTGCTGCTCGATCCCGCGACGCTTGCCGCCTGGTTGATTGCTCAGGATCATGCGACCGCGCTTCCTCGTCCTGGGGAGAGCTTCAAGGCCGGGCGACGGAACAACTTCCATCGCAGCCTTGCGCGATCGGCCTTTGTCGCCTTCCAGAAGATGATCATCGGCAAGCAGGATCCGGCCTGGATGGCGTCACTCGACCAGCTGTGCGCAAGTGCCGTCCAGCGTCTGCAACTGGTGACGATGCCGCTGCTCGCAAGCTATGCCCGTGGCGACGTTGCAAGCTCATCGCTCGAGTCCGGAACCTGGGCGCGCCTCATCGGCTGCCTGCCATTGGCGACACACGATACCCTCGAATCCGAAGCGGATATTGACGAGGCGGGAGAGGCCGGACTGTCCGGCATCGACCCGGGTGGCGACAAGGATCTGCAGGAACAGCTGACGGCCGGCGAGCTTGACGAGCGCGGGCTGATCGTCGAACTGCGGCGGGTAATCGATGGGCCGCGCGGCACTTGGGGTGACGCGTTCGACACGATCGTCAATCGACTGCTCGGCGAGGGGTCGGAATCGGAGAGCGCGGTCCTCGTCGTATCGTGGCTGAAGTTCCTCGCGGTCCAGAGGAGCAGCAAGGGGCGGGTGCTTGCCGACGGATCCGTGCGCCACTATCGCGGCCTCATCGTCAATCGCCTGCTTGTGCAGTTGCCAGCGACCTTGTCTCTGGTTGATGCGGATGCGCTCGAAGACGCCTACATTGAGGTGATCCAGAGTCGGCGATCGGCAGAGCAGACAGGGCGAATCATGGCGGCCTTGCTGTCCTTCGATCGCTACGTGCGAACGCACCACCTGCCCTTGCTACCCAAGGTCGACCTGCTGGGATTCGGCAGCGCTTCGTACGGAATCAGCAGCCGGATCATCAGTGAGCCGGAGTATCTACAGGGCCTACGGATGATCGCTGACCGGTCGATCGTCCTGCCGGACGACATCGCGCGCCACCGGTTGGTCGCCTACTGGGGTCTGGCGTTCAGAACTGGGATGCGTCGATCTGAAATGCTGGGACTCGCCACTTCGGATGTTGACGAACGGCGGATCGCGATCCGTCGGAACGACCATCGCGGACTGAAGACCGGCAACGCACGGCGCGTCCTACCGATTGTCGCGCTCGATGACGTGGTCATCGAAGCTATGCGAGAACTCGGTCGCGGCAAGGCTCCGGGCGCTGCACTGTTCTTCGACCATCCGCCACTGCGGACGGATTTCGAGTCGGCGGCAGTGATCGGCTACGCCAAGTTGCTGTTGAAGCGGGTTACCGGTGATGCCGACCTGCATGCCCACAACCTGCGGCATAGCGCGGCAACGCTGCATCTCATCGGGGTGCTCGGCAAGGAACTGCGGCTACGATCGCATCCTTGCTGCGAACCATGGATGAAAGCAGCGATAGCCCGCTCAGAACTCGTCGATGCGGCAATTTCGGGCGAGTTGCACCGGAAAGCCGGCCGCGGCAACGCCCTGTCGATGATGCTGGGCCATGGGTCCGAAATCACGACCTACGAGCATTACTTTCACGGCTTCGATCTGCTGCTGTATGTCGCCTGCTGGAGCGGACGCTTCGATCCGAAGGCTCGAAAGCCGGCACGCTATCTCCATCCGGTTCGACAGGAGACCGCCCAGTTGCTGGCACTGCTCGGATATGCGCCGACGACGCGAATCGAAACCGATGACGCCCCGGCACTGCTAATGCGGATCGCCGATTTGCGCCCCGGCAGCGTCGCGGTCCTCGCCACACCCCAGGACGCAACCGCAGCGATTCTGCCGCCATCAGGCCCAGCCCCGATATCGCCGCCGGTGTTGCCGTCACTGAACGAACTGATTGCCGGGGATACGGCGGTCAGTCGCGGGCATCCGCGGCTGCAGTCGGAATGGGATTCCGCCGCCAGTCTCCTCCGCAAACTTCAGGACGCGTACCAGGGACATCCCGATATCGTCAACAAATTAGTTGCAGACTGGCTCAAGGCCCGGAAAGGCGACTCGGACTGGGCCGGGATGCGCCCCGAAGTTGCCAGGAAGTGGGTACAGGACATGCGGGCTGCGTTGCCCGACCTACCGCTCGACGCTTGGCACCAGATGAAGGCACCCGATCGCAGCGCGATCAAGTCTCCGGTCGCGCGAATCTTTGACGCCTCAGAGCTGCAGGGCGCAAAAGGAACATGGTTCGTACGCATCGGCGATGACCGGGAAAAACTCAACCGTCGAGCGAGGAAGAATGGACCGCGAAGGTCGCGTTCGCAGGCGACGATTACTTGGGTCCTGCAGAGGCTCAATGTCCTCACGGCAGCAGCTGCCGTCGAAAATTAGCTTTTCTAGAGCATTGCGCGGGCAACGAAGATGGCTGTCCGAACCGTACCGAGACCGTGTGAAAACGTGGCTTGAAGCGTGCGGCGATTGGGGTAGTTCCGGCTCGTGCAGAGGTATCGATGAAGCGCTTTTTCTACTGGCCGCGCGCGTCTCGCTTTTCCGAGCTGCCTGCGCGGCAGTGAACACGCTGTTCGAGATGGAAATCGACATCGCCGCTTTCTGAGCTGCCTGCGCGGCAGTGAACATTACCCCAAGTCCCCCCTGCGTCCAGGCAGTTTCTGAGCTGCCTGCGCGGCAGTGAACCTGGTGCAGAGCCGGAAGCGGGGCTGGGGCCATTTCTGAGCTGCCTGCGCGGCAGTGAACAAGTCTATCCGCCCGGTATTCGACGGCGTGCTTTTCTGAGCTTCCTGCGCGGCAGTGAACTTCGTTGAACTGCCGCGCCAGTTCCTCGCAATTTTCTGAGCTGCCTGCGCGGCAGTGAACATCGGGAAACGGATGGTATCGAGCGCCAGATATTTCTGAGCTGCCTGCGCGGCAGTGAACTAACCGAGGCGGCGCGCGTCGCTGCCGATGGCGTTTCTGAGCTGCCTGCGCGGCAGTGAACCAGCGGCACCAAGCTGCTCGGCTTCAGCGACTTTTCTGAGCAGCCTGCGCGGCAGTGAACCTCGTCATGGAGGGCGTCGGCTGGCTCGGCACTTTCTGAGCTGCCTGCGCGGCAGTGAACATGAGGGCGAAGACAATGCCGCGTCCTGATATTTTTCTGAGCTGCCTGCGCGGCAGTGAACCGGGCATGAACGCGCGCCATCTCGGTGCCTATTTTCTGAGCTGCCTGCGCGGCAGTGAACCGGACCTTGACGGGGAAGAGGCGCGTTGTCCCTTTCTGAGCTGCCTGCGCGGCAGTGAACATTTCAATTCGGTCGATCGCGTCAATACCTCTTTTCTGAGCTGCCTGCGCGGCAGTGAACATCAGCACCACGACAGCCGGCGTGTTCGCGCTTTTCTGAGCTGCCTGCGCGGCAGTGAACGCGCCCGGGCCATAGCTGGTTTCGCTACGGATTTTCTGAGCTGCCTGCGCGGCAGTGAACCACGACCGCGATCTGGACGCCGCGAAGCACCTTTTCTGAGCTGCCTGCGCGGCAGTGAACTGGGTTGGTCAGGAAGTCTTCGACGATGTCGCGTTTCTGAGCTGCCTGCGCGGCAGTGAACACCACCCCGGCGTGCAGGACATCTGGAATTTCTTTCTGAGCTGCCTGCGCGGCAGTGAACCTCGCCGTCGCGACGGCGGGGAGGCCTTGGTTTTTCTGAGCTGCCTGCGCGGCAGTGAACGTTGCCGATGAAGGTGGTGCCTATCGGCGACCTTTCTGAGCTGCCTGCGCGGCAGTGAACTAGTCGCGGGCGACATCACCGTCCGCGTCACGTTTCTGAGCTGCCTGCGCGGCAGTGAACCCCACATTGCCGAGGCCATCAGCCAGGCGGTCTTTCTGAGCTGCCTGCGCGGCAGTGAACGTCGGCGGCGGCCATGCCGCGCAGGCCGCCAATTTCTGAGCTGCCTGCGCGGCAGTGAACATTTCCTCAAAGGGCTGATCGCACTGGCCATCTTTCTGAGCTGCCTGCGCGGCAGTGAACGCCCGCTGCCACCCGAAAGCGCCAGCCCCGAATTTCTGAGCTGCCTGCGCGGCAGTGAACGCAGCAGCAGCTACATCGCCGGTCTCCACATATTTCTGAGCTGCCTGCGCGGCAGTGAACCTCGAGATCGCGACGATCCGCCTCAACCTCGATTTCTGAGCTGCCTGCGCGGCAGTGAACTTCGACCACCGGGTTGCCGCCGTCGATGCGGTATTTCTGAGCTGCCTGCGCGGCAGTGAACACTTGGCACAACCAACAGATTATGGAACAGCTATTTCTGAGCTGCCTGCGCGGCAGTGAACGTCTGGATCAGGCTGGTGCTCGGCTGCTGCAGTTTCTGAGCTGCCTGCGCGGCAGTGAACAAGAACATCGCCGCGGCGTTCATCAGCGTGCATTTCTGAGCTGCCTGCGCGGCAGTGAACCCCATCAGCAGGCGCACCCGGCGATTGCCGTATTTCTGAGCTGCCTGCGCGGCAGTGAACCTCGATGCGCCGGTGACGCTGGCCGCCGGCCATTTCTGAGCTGCCTGCGCGGCAGTGAACGCATGCGGGTCTGTTCGGCGGTGACGATCTCCTTTCTGAGCTGCCTGCGCGGCAGTGAACGGCGACGTCCTGAACGTCCGCTTGAGCTTGGATTTCTGAGCTGCCTGCGCGGCAGTGAACTACGCTGCCGATCGACAAGGCGCGCGAGACGTTTTCTGAGCTGCCTGCGCGGCAGTGAACTTCTGGACGCGATGACGAAGGCTCGGCTCTGGTTTCTGAGCTGCCTGCGCGGCAGTGAACTCTTGCGAATCATTAGGACACCTGGTCGAAACTTTCTGAGCTGCCTGCGCGGCAGTGAACCAGACCCTGGACGGCCTGCATCCGTCGACCAATTTCTGAGCTGCCTGCGCGGCAGTGAACGCCGCCGGCGCGCTGGTCGGCGGCTCGCCGGTTTTCTGAGCTGCCTGCGCGGCAGTGAACGGGCACCCGGTGCCGGTTGGCTACGGGCGCCTTTTCTGAGCTGCCTGCGCGGCAGTGAACCTGGTCCCCAGCGACACCGCCATCCTCAACCCTTTCTGAGCTGCCTGCGCGGCAGTGAACGCGGTGCTGCGTTCGATCAGCCGGTTGCCCAGTTTCTGAGCTGCCTGCGCGGCAGTGAACATGTCGTCATCCGGCAGCGCCAGCTTGCTGCGTTTCTGAGCTGCCTGCGCGGCAGTGAACTATTTCGCCGCCGCGCCGGGCCAGCGCTGGCATTTCTGAGCTGCCTGCGCGGCAGTGAACGTGACGATCTCCGGCGTGTCACAGGCGCGCATTTTCTGAGCTGCCTGCGCGGCAGTGAACATGAGATGCCAGTCATGCTCCGTGTTGCAATGTTTCTGAGCTGCCTGCGCGGCAGTGAACCAGCGCGTGGGCTTGAGCAGGCCGCCGGCGCTTTTCTGAGCTGCCTGCGCGGCAGTGAACACCCGCGGCGATGCCAACACCAACACGTCCACTTTCTGAGCTGCCTGCGCGGCAGTGAACCCGAGTTGAATCCGCATTGATCACACTTCTACTTTCTGAGCTGCCTGCGCGGCAGTGAACGCTCGCCCGGGTTGGCTGCTCCAGCTCCACCATTTCTGAGCTGCCTGCGCGGCAGTGAACGGAGCGACCGATGCCAGGGTGCCGCTGCGTCTTTTCTGAGCTGCCTGCGCGGCAGTGAACTGGCCACCATCAGCAAGGTACGGCAGGCGCAATTTCTGAGCTGCCTGCGCGGCAGTGAACGCCACCCGCTGGAGCATGGCGTCGTCCATCACTTTCTGAGCTGCCTGCGCGGCAGTGAACGTGTTGACGGCCGCGGAGACCAAGGACATCACTTTCTGAGCTGCCTGCGCGGCAGTGAACGTCAGCGATGGTGCCGTGGTCGACGTGATCGATTTCTGAGCTGCCTGCGCGGCAGTGAACGCCCTTCAAGAAGATGCCCTTGGGCGGCATCTTTTCTGAGCTGCCTGCGCGGCAGTGAACTCCTGGCCACTCGGCGATCGCCTTGCGCTTCATTTCTGAGCTGCCTGCGCGGCAGTGAACTGGAATGGATAAGCCTCATCGAAGCCAAGTACTTTCTGAGCTGCCTGCGCGGCAGTGAACCGGAATCAACGATGAAATACGGATGCCCTGAATTTCTGAGCTGCCTGCGCGGCAGTGAACCTGCGGACGCTCGAACGTGAACGCCCCCCTCATTTCTGAGCTGCCTGCGCGGCAGTGAACGTTGCACCCGGGTTCCGGGGAAACTGCTGATTTTTCTGAGCTGCCTGCGCGGCAGTGAACCTGTCGCCGTGTCGCTGTCTGCGGACATGACTTTTCTGAGCTGCCTGCGCGGCAGTGAACCTTGGCCTGCAGGCAACGCTATTCAGCAGCATTTTCTGAGCTGCCTGCGCGGCAGTGAACGCCGTGTTGACGCCGCGGCGGGCCGTCCGCCATTTCTGAGCTGCCTGCGCGGCAGTGAACCCCAGGTGCGGCGGGTGGCCAGGGCGACACGTTTTCTGAGCTGCCTGCGCGGCAGTGAACTTATTACGCAACATCCGTCGCCACCCGTAAAGTTTCTGAGCTGCCTGCGCGGCAGTGAACTCCATATCATTGTTAAGGGGCAAATCCCGGAATTTCTGAGCTGCCTGCGCGGCAGTGAACTTCGTCAGCATCTTCACGGCTTGTCGCACGTATTTCTGAGCTGCCTGCGCGGCAGTGAACCGGGGGTCAGTCCCTAAAAATTTCATGCCAAATTTCTGAGCTGCCTGCGCGGCAGTGAACCGGCAGGCCCATCAGGATTTCCGGAGCGTATATTTCTGAGCTGCCTGCGCGGCAGTGAACAGCAAGAACACCTTGACGCCTACATTGCCTGACTTTCTGAGCTGCCTGCGCGGCAGTGAACATGTCCTGCACTGCGCTTTTAATGGCGGCAGCTTTCTGAGCTGCCTGCGCGGCAGTGAACTAGCTGGCTGAAGACATGGGCGAACTGTGCTTTTTCTGAGCTGCCTGCGCGGCAGTGAACGGGTTTCATTGGATTGGCTTGCTGAGGGAGTATTTCTGAGCTGCCTGCGCGGCAGTGAACGGTGCCGACATTGATGCAGGTCACGCCCTTGAGTTTCTGAGCTGCCTGCGCGGCAGTGAACTACTACCGGCGCGTATCTGCTGGCGCGAAAACTTTCTGAGCTGCCTGCGCGGCAGTGAACGAGCAGCGCTTTGCGTTCTTCTTCGCGCGTGTTTTCTGAGCTGCCTGCGCGGCAGTGAACGCGCTGCTCGTCGGTCAGCGGTGGGGCTTGCTTTTCTGAGCTGCCTGCGCGGCAGTGAACTCGCTCGGCACTGAGCTTGAGGCGCTGCTGATTTTCTGAGCTGCCTGCGCGGCAGTGAACCGGCCCCGGCGCCGATCCAGGACGACGGCGAGTTTCTGAGCTGCCTGCGCGGCAGTGAACTTTCTCTCGGTGCGGATGGGTGCTGCGGGTAATTTCTGAGCTGCCTGCGCGGCAGTGAACGCCGAGGCCCAGTTCGGTGACGGCTACTCGCATTTCTGAGCTGCCTGCGCGGCAGTGAACTCATTCGGCGCGTTCGGTCAGTCCGGCACGCTTTTCTGAGCTGCCTGCGCGGCAGTGAACTAGCGACTATTCAGCACAACATCCTGATATTACGAGGAAACGCCCACTTCATCTTCAGCAACCCAAAATAAAAAGGGGCGGCCAAGTCTATGAAATCCTTAGCTTGGTCGCCCCCTCGAAAATATGGGTCAGAAACGAGGCAGGGTCGCCTCGATGCTGAATCCATATGCATTGAAGGAGCCCAACTGCTGTACGGCGGCAGGTTGCTGGTGAACGAACAGGCGGAAGGTCTGCCCCGTGCTGGTGCTGCGAACGGTCAGAAATGGGAGGTCGAGCATCTCTGCAGCGGAATCCGGGAGGGCAGCAGCAGCCTCTTCTGCTGTCCAACCCTTGCGCTTCATTTGGCGGCGCCGAAGGCGATCGACATTGCTTTTCGCCTGTATCCGACGAACTGAAATCCAACTCGCGCTCGCCGGCACTTCAAGCACGCTCGCCACCTCCACATGGTCCCTCATGCCGACCAGCCATGACAGAGATGCGAGCGGTTCGAGCGCGGCCACAGTTCCATGCAGGCGCATCCGCGCACCCAAGCCTCCACGCAGCCCGCGTACATCCGGAAAGCTCAGACCGATGCCTGTGCTATCCAGCTGCACAAGCGCCCGATGCAGGCGGGCAAACAGGGCGTCCATCAGCTGATGCTGCGGAAACTCCGGATCAGCCCGCAGCCGAAGGTCGAGATAGTGATCCATGGCATCAGCCTGCGTCGCCGAACACGCCACCACGCACAAGTACCGCCATCACGTAGTGCTGGTTGCCTTCGTCCGGCGTCTTGTCCTTGAGAATCCAGTTGTCGAGCAGCGTGTAGAAATCCGCCTTCGCTTTCGGCTGTCGATACGCCTTGCCCTGCGTGGTCACTGAACCGTAAGGCTCGACCGCGATCGGGCCGAGTTCGGCAGCTTCGGGATACCAGGTGTCGATCGTGCGAATCGCATTGCCGAGCTTCTGCGAGTGGATGCCGGCCACGCCGTTGACTTCGTAAAGGGTCTTGCTCTTGTCGCCGCGACCACGATCGAGGATCAATTCCTGGGACGGAAACACTTCCTGGCCAGCGCCGATGCGAACGAAGGCAGAAATCTCCAGCAACAGGTGATGGGCTCCCGAAAGCCCGCCCGCGATCAGCTCAGCGAGTTCGTCCAGCTGCGCAGCGGCAGCACCTTCGATATCGAAGCCGCGCAGGGATAGTGCCAGCGCGTCGAACGTCCAGGTCTTGTCGGCCTTGCCGTCGACCAGTCGAGCGACACTCACTTCCACTTGCTCGGCACCGATCCGGTTGCGCCACAGGAAGCGGCCATTGGCCAGATTGACGGCATAGCGTCGTGCCAGCTCATTGAAGCCCTGGGCCAAGGCGTAGGACTGCACGGTGCTGACCAGCTTCTGCCGATAAGCAGCGTCGTTACAGGCAGACGGCGTACCGGTGCCGGCCAGCACGCGCAACGTGAAGCGGACCTTCAATGTGTCGGCATCGGCGGGAAGCGCTGCGACATCGACGGTCTGCAGATTGGGGTTCTCGATCGCGGCGTCGAGCTTGGCCGGATCCTGATCCTTGGTCTTGAGTCGATTCGAAATAGTGCCGCGCACGGATTTTGGACGCAGCTTCACGCCGGGCCAGGCCTTGCTGGAAGCGCGTTCGCTCCAGCTGCCGGAGAAGAACAGGGCGTCGGAGGGGTCGAGCTTGCGCTCGAAGGCGAGGACGGAAGCAGTCTTGAGGGTGTTGTCGGACATGGGATGACTCCGGAATTCAGCTGAGAGAGGCAACGAGGGCGTAGTCGTTACGAACGCGATACAGGCCGGACGACGGGTCGTGATCGGCATACCAGAGCAGTTCACGGAACGATTGCAGGCGATGCGGGCCGATCCATTGGCCGATCGAGTACAGGCTTTCGACAAAACGGAAGGGCACTGTCGGATCGCGGGCGTTGGCGACGCTGCCGGGCGCGTGCTCGGCCAGCACGCCATACCCGACCGGGATCGGCACGATCCAACCCCGCGTGCGGTCGTGCTGCCACTCGTGCTTGCCGGACTTCGGGTCCGCTTCTGCAGGCGGGGACCAGTTCAGGCGCGACAGCTTAAGCCAGGCCTCAATCGCATTGATTGGCAGGTCACTCGCCACAGCTTCTGCCAGCAGATCGTCGCGGCAGACCAGCGCAAATCCGGGCAACCAGCGACGGCGATGGGCTCGGAACCAGGGGCCACGTTCTGACGGGTCTTCCGGAATCGGCAGCAATTGGGCTTGCGTCCATCGGCCGACGCGAGCCGGCGGCAGCACCGTGCCGCCGGCCACGCGCATCTGCGACACCGCGTCGGCGATCTGCTTCGCGGCGGCGGCCCGCTCGGCATCGCCTTCGTTAACGAGGTCGCCCTCAACACCGAACACCAGCGTGATATCAAGATGGATGCGACCTTCCTCGACGATGGCAGCCGTGCTGCCGTCCTTGTCGACCGGATTACGCGTCAGGCGAAACGCGCGGATATAGCCGTCTTCGGTGACCTGCTCATCAAAGTCATGGCAGATCACCCCGACGCTGGTCAGACGCAATCCCGATGCGAGCTCGGGAGCCAGCTTGCGTTGCAGCGCCCACATCAGACCGACGAAGGCAGTCATCGAAGGAAAGCCGTGGGTCAGCGGGCTGGAAATGGCGTTCGCGTTCTGGATGCGCAGCCGCGGCAGGATCAGCAGGCCGCTACTGTCGGGCAGCCCGCTCATGAAGCACCTCGCGTCGGAATGTAATGCGGGCCATCCAGGCCAGATCGCAGCTCGTGAAGCTGAGCGGCCCATTCCACGTCGAGCAGCAACAAGCGGCTCCACTGGCGTTGCTCGACACTGCCGACCGGCAGCTTCCCGTCCAGCCGGCTATTCAGCCAGTTGCCGAAGCGCGTACCGATCAGTGCCGGCCAATCCATCCGCAGCCAGCGCGCGTGGAAATCAGGATCAGGATCCGCCCGCTCGGGATCACCTCGGTCTGGGTCCAGCCACAAGCATTCCTCGTCCGGCAACGCGCAGCGCTCGTCGGCACTCCAGCCCGGCTCCAAGGCCTGATGAAGCTCGGCGGCGAAGCTTGCGAGTTCCTCGGCAATGGCATCGACGTAGTCGTCAACGCGATCACGGGTTTCCATCGTTGGATCGGGATTGCTCGCGAGAAAAAGCGCCAAGGCCCGTAGCTGCCGCCGAACCTCGTCACGTCGAGCAAAACGAGGAAACACAGATTCGATGCCCCACGGCGCCTTGACCGCCTCGGATTTCCAATGCGGCGGCAAGGAAGCCAGCAGGTAGTTGTCGCCACGCCGCTCGCTGTTCAGCTGGCTGATGTTCTGCGGCTTGGTCCCGCCGAGCTTCTGCACCGCGAGGTTCGGATAGTCGGCATAACCTTCGCCATGTGAACGCTGCTCGCGCCTGGCTTGGCGCGCCGCTTTGGCAGCCTCGCCGAAACGGCTTTCCTGGACAATGAGATAGACCGCTTGCGCCTGCGAACTGGCATACAGCGGCGCCAGCAGGTGGTAGCCCGCATCGTCGGCTGCGTTGCTGCCGGTCAACCAGAACAGCTGCTTGGCTCGCGTATGCGTGATGGCCGCACCGCGTGGCTCGACCAAGCCGACGAATGCTTCGGTCCAGGCCTCGGCCAGCGCCGGCTTCGGGCCCATGGCCGCTTTCAGATCGACATCACCGGCCAGCATCCAGTCCAGCAGGCTGCGACCATCGACCACCACACGCAGGAACTTGTAAACGTCGAGGGCCGCAGCGTTGCCGACCACATCGCCGGCAAAATCCGGCCCGAGTACATGACTTCCGATTTCCTCTCGAGCCGGCAATTGATCCGGTGGCCGATAGAGGCTGGTGCCGCGCGCATCCGGATGGATGGCCTTCAGCGAGTGCGTCACCGCCTGAATCTGCCCGACGCGACGCGCAGCATCGTCGAGCCAGGTCTCAGGGATGAATTGCGCGATCAATTCATCGCGCTTGGAATCGTCGGGTGACAGCTTGTCCAGCTTGGCATCGCGGCGTTCTTGGAGAAATCGCTGGATGGCCGCATGGAAAGCTGAGCGACGGTCCCCGGCCATGTCGTTCATGACGAGAACTCCGTTCAGAAATGCAAGAAACTGCTTAGAATCCCCGGAGCAGCGTTGCTCTCGGGGATATGACAAAACACCGATGACGATCGTTATCTTCTCGTCATATGGGCGTCAGCCATATTCCTATCCTCCATCCCGCGACTGTCCCTCGGGGTTAGGGTTCGGCCTCACAAGCTCGACGTTGTGCTTTCAGACGAGACTGGCATCTCGTCCGAAAGTTTCAGAAATTTAACCTAGTTTCTGCTTCTCGGTGCGACATGATTTTTCGCTGATTTTAATCTACGCCTCGGCGATGCTTTTGCAAACTGCCGCAAGGCAGCTCAGAAATAGTTGCTGCTTCCCGAAGCGACTTTTCCACTGCCGAACAGGCAGCAACATGGCTTCAGGAGGGGCGGAATCCAGTGAACTCATCATCCGCACTCGAACGACATAGACAAACAATTCAAAAGCTTGTGAATCTTCACAAGACGACGAATCCGCGTGTGTTCGGTTCAATGGCAACCGGCTGCGCAACCGAGCACAGCGATCTGGACCTGCTGGTCAACGCCCTGCCCGGTGCCACGCTGCTGGATCTCGGTGCACTTCAGGTCGAGCTGGAAGCGCCGCCCGGCGTGAAGGTGGACCTGCTGACGCCGGGCGACCTGCCGCCAAGGTTCCGCGATCAGGTACTGGCCGAAGCGCGCCCGATTTGAGCGCGGACCGGCATGAAAGGCATGCGCAATCGGGTTGCGCATGGTTACTTCGAGATCAAACTGCGGATGGTCTGGGAGACGGTGCTTGATGAGTTGCCGAAGCTACGCACGCGCTTGATCGCGATCCAAGGCGATCCTGGCAACTTCGCTCCGTCCGGATAGCAGTTCCTCACTTCTTTCGAGAGAAGCCAAGCACCGGATGAAACCGCCAGCCCTGCGTCGATTGCGGCAGTGACACACCTCCATAGCGCTCGGCGCAGGCTCGCAGCGGCATGTCCATGGTTTCGGCAAGCGCTGTCAGCTCCGCGAGATAGTCGGTCGCAGCCCAGGCGTCGATGCCGATACCCCAGACTGCGTCGTCGGCAATCCGGTGATGCAGCGAGTCATCGACCTCGACCCAGAGGTCGTCCTGGCCCTTGTCCTCGTGCAGCCGATGCAGCAGGCAGTCGTCTTCATCCTCGTTCGGCAGCAGGCGCACCTCGACTTGCGGGATGGTCTGCTGACGAAACGGCTGCTGCTGCGCGGCCACGCCGGTCAGGTGCAACATCGGCCGCGCCCAGATGCTGCTGGCATTGAGCGGCGCCTGCTGCGGCTGCATTGCCTGACGCAGACGCTCATGTTCCAGATCGACCAACCTCGCGTTGTAGCGGCGACGTCCGGCTTCAGGCCGCTCGACGATGCGCGGCCGGGCGTCGATCACGTCGCGCTCGTCTTCGCGCAACAGGGTTTGCAGGCTGTGCGCACTCAGTCGAAATTCCTCGTCGCCTTCGAAACCGGGCTGGCAGTACGCCGCTTCGCCCAGTTTCTCGAAGCATTTCAGGTTGTGATCGAAGATCGCCAGGTTCGGGGTTGCGCAGGCTGACAACCGATGGCGGCGGACGCGGCCAGCAAGCTGGATCAGCGAGCGCATCGACGAGGGTTCGACCACCGCCCAGTCGTAGTCATGGTCCCGGCCGACTTCCGTCACCGGCGAGCCGAGCACGATGAATAGCTGGTCCGCCTCCGCGGACGCATCGAGCCGGGTCCGGATATCCGGCAGCGCGAACACCGCATCGGGTTTACGGCGATCCAGGGTCTGATCCAGCCGCCGCTCGATCGCCGAGCGCATCAGCAGCGGGAACTGGGAGTGGTAGACGCACAGGTGGATGCGAAAGCCTGCCGGCACGCCCAGCCGGTACAGCGCCAGCGCGACGTCGACCAGCGGGCCGATGTTGGCCATGCGGATGAGCCCGAAGCTGACCCGCTTGCCACTCTGCGGATCCAGTCCGTGATGCTCGGCGTGCAGCGAAAGTGCCGCGTCACGGGCCTGCAGGGCGAAGCGCTCGCGCATCGCTTCCTTTTTCAGACCCTTCAGATTCAACGGTTCCAGACGGCCCCGGCGACGAGCGAGGTCCTGACCGAGCCGGGCGTGACGCTTTGTGGCGAAGGCGAGATGCGCCCCTTCAAACGCGGCACCGTCGGCGCAGTCCTGCGCCTGCTGGTGGAACTCGTCGAACCAGGCACAGCAGATATCGACCGGCTCGCCCGGTCGCTCGCCGCGATGCCGTTTATAGATTGCGCGACCGGCCCGGTAGGCGTCGTACATGCCCTTGACCAGCGATGGCGGCAGAGTCGCCGAAGACAGCAGCACCCGGGTGCCGAGCAGTCCGGCCCAGTGCACGAGCCTTGTCAGCGCCGGCAGATCGTCGATGTCGAAATCATCCAGCTCGTCGAGTACCAGGTCGCTGCTCATCAACCGCAGCATCGGCGCGATCTGGCGACCGCCGCGCTGGCTCTCGGTGGCCGGCACCAGATGATCGACGGTGCAAACCAGCAGCGGCGCCGCCAGCAGCGCGCGCACCTGCGGATCCTTCATCGCCCTTTGCAGCAGCGGCTGATCGAGATTGCCCTCGTAGAGCACGCGGCCATCTTCCGGCAGCAGGTCTTGAGACGAAGCCGAGCCCGAACGCTCGGCCAGTGCCTCGAAATGCTCGAACAGCTCGCGGCTTGCGGCACCACCGACGCGGACCGCCAGTTCGTCGTCGGAGGCGTGGAGCAGGTCACGGAAGGCCTGACCGGTCTGCAGGGTCAGAGTGCGCAGGCCGAGCGCGAAGGCGCAGCGCATGCCGTGATCAGGGTCGGCGAGCGCATACATGATCCGGGCGTTCGCCAAGGTCTTGCCGCAGCCGGTGGAAGCCATGTTGACGATGAAGGCACCCTTCCGGGCTGCACGCTCTCGGATCGATGCGGCGGCATCGCTGGCCCGGTCCTGCCAGCGGAAACGCTCGTCCAGACTGCGCTTGCGCAGGCCTCTGTGTCGCGCCAGACGCGGCAGTTCGCGCTCGAAGCCCGGCAAAGCGTGAACGACAATGCCGGTATGTTTTTCGACGCCGATCAGATGCTCGTCCAGTGGCTGGTTGTAGCTGCCGGTCTTGCGATCGGTGTTGGCATACAAGGCATAAGCCTTCTCGCCTTTCTCACGCTCTTCGGGAGCCGTCAGCCCTGAATAATGATGATCCGCGAGTATCAGACTCAGGCGGGACAGGTGCATGAGATAGGGATCGTCGAGCCAGTTCTCGCTCCCCGCGCGGCTGGCCAGCACCAGCAGTCGCTGGGCGATCTTCGCGGCGCGCTTGCGCCACGGCGCTGTCGTAACCGGCAGCCCTTTCGGGAAATGCCAATAGGCTTCGACCTGGGTGCGGTCGATGCCCGAGGGGCGCTCGTTCCAGTCCGAAGCGATCTTGCTCAGGAGTTTGTCGAGCTGACCGGCGGTAAATTTCGGGTCCCTCGCACCGAGCCACAAAGCCTTACCGTCGTGGCCACTCGCAGGCTTGATCGGCAATCGATGGTGCGTCACCACCAGCCAGGCCACGGCCTGGGCCAACGGCGGCAGGCTGGCAAGCGGCTTGTCGACGGTCGCGTCCAGGCCATCGCGCTGAAGTCTGACGATCCAGCTTTTGTCGTCTTCAGCCGATGGCTCGATCAGTCGCGTGAGCCAGCTTTCATCGCAGGCGGCCGGCCCAACGAAGGCCTGGAACAGACGCAACGAGGTCCATTCGTGCCGGTACTCGTTACGCTCCACGCGCTTGCCGGCCAACCGCTCCTGAAACGCACGGCTGGCCTTGCCGAGATCGTGCAGCAGGGCCGCGAGCGCCGATAGCAGATGAATGATCTGCAAACTGTGCCAGTCGTTCTCATCGTTGCTGCGCAACACATCCCGCGTCGTGGTGTTGGTTGGCACCGCACCCTGAACGTTGAAGCGACTGCCATCGCCAACCACCCACAGCAGCTCGCTGTGATCGCGGCCGCGAATCCAGTGGCAGGCCACCGCCGTGTTCTTGCGTGCGGTCTTGCGCAGCATCCGTCGCAAAGTGTCGAGGCCAGCCTGAGTGATCGGTGTCTGCCAGGTGCGGTCACCACGACGCTCGGCAAACTGGTCGAGGATGCGGCGCGATTCGACCAGTGCGCGCTTGTCGCACTGCGAAACCAGCAGTACGTTCATGCCGGCTCGATTCCGAGCTCGTCGGCCACAGCCTTGACGGTGTCGATCATGAAATCCAGTGACTCACTGCGGGTCAGGCTTTCGATGCAGGCACTGCGAAACTCCTGTTCCTCGTCGCCGCGAACGGCTGACAGGAAGGCCTGCGGCAGGATCGTCGCGTCCTTGACCAGATCGGCGACGTCGAACACCAGACCACCTCGGCGAGTCTTGCCGTGCAATACCGCCAGACCATGCGGCAGTCCGAGCACCCAGGTTGCGGTCGCGGCAAGACCATAGGCGAGATAGTTGCCGTGATCGAGAAAACGATTGGCCGCGTCCGTCCCGCCGCCGCGCTTGGCTCTGGTGAACTCCCCATAACGACTGGCACGCGCGGCCAGCATGTACAGCTGCTTGCTGAGCCGTGCTTCCTCGGTCAGCAGGCCAACCGTGTCCGGCGCGGCTTCCAGATTGATCAGGGAAACCTGGACAGCGCGTTCCAGCGCAGCGGCATCGACCTCGAATCCGGCTTCGATCAGCGGTCGGCTCGGCCACCATTGGCGAATTCGCTGCAGCCGTGCTTTCTGGAACGCCTTGGCAGCCGCCAGGCGGCGCGCATCGTCAAACCAGAAACGCATCCAGCGCTGCAGGTATTCGGTCGGCCGGTACTCGCTCTGCGGCGAGAACCAGGCAACTTCGATATCCACCTCGTTCGCCGAGTACAGCGGCGTTCCGCCGCCACCGCAAAAACCTACCAGCACGCCCGCCTTGGCCAGTTCGCGCATCGCCGCCTGGGTGATCGAGGTACCAGTGCCCAACAATACGGTCGTGGTGTTGGCGATCGGAATGTTCCAGTAGCGGGAACGACGCCCCTCATCGGTCACGTATTCGACACGACCGCCGTTGACGAGCACCCGACAGTGCTGCAGGTAATAAACGTTGGCCCGCTTCGAATGCAGGATCGACTTCAGGTCGGAAGAGGTGATCGCGTCCATTCAGGCTCTCTGGCAATGGCAGCGGTTGGGGCAACAGGAGGAGGCGTCCGCCGGCAAAGGACGAGTCAAACCGACGCCAGTTTCCGACGGACATCCGCAATCGACTCGTGGATGCGCCGTGTGAAGTCGGAGTGCTCGCGATAGGTCATCACCAGACGATCGATCGCGCGGGTCATAGCGACATAGAGCAGCTTTGCTTCATCTTCCTGCGACTCACCGTTGGCAGGCATCTCGCCAAGACAGGGGATCAGCACCAGCCCGAACTCGAGCCCTTTACTCGAATGCATCGTGATGACCTTGATCGCCTCCCCTCCGCCATACAGGCCCCCTTTTCCAGCGCTTGACGTGGTCGAAACAAATGCGACGCCAGCTCGACGCAGCGCAGCCTCAATCTGACGGGCCTGCGCTGTCGTTCGGTAAAGCACCGCCATGTCGTTGAGCGATCGGCCCTTGCCTTGCTCGTCTCGAATGCGCTCGATCAGGCAATCCCACTCCTGCCAGACGGACTCGCAGCGGATCAACTCGGGGAACGCACCACGACGGCCGGCACTTTGTGGCGCCACCGTCGGAATGCCGTCCTCGGCGGCACCGCGTTCCGCCAGCAATTCGATGGCAAAGGTGCGCGCCACCGACAGTACCTCCACCGTATTGCGATAGTTCAGCCGCAGGATCGTGGTACGGCCTTGCGCCTGAATGCCAACGCTGGCAAAGCTGAAATCCCTAACGCGGCCTGTATCCTTGCCGCGATAGATCGACTGGGCGTCGTCGTACAGCACAAGCAGTGCGTTGGTATCCGGATCCACCATCTGTACGACCAACTTGAGCCATGCCGGTTGAAAGTCATGGCCTTCATCAATCAGGACGGCGGCGTATTGGGCTCTCGGAATCTGGCCGCGCTCCACAGCGTTGATGGTGTTTTCTACCATCAGCGCGAATTTCTCGGACGGTGGCAGCGATGCTGCCGGTCGGTCGACGTTGTACGCAGTCAGCATGTCGCTGCACCAGGCGTGGAAGTTCCGGACCACAACCTTCTCACCAAGCCCGCGCTCGGCCATGACTTGGGCCAGCCGCCCAGCCAGCGACCTGTTGTAGCAAAGCACCAAGATCGGTTTGTTCGACACTTGTGCCAGATGCGCGCAGCGATAACCGAGGATCATTGTCTTACCGCTGCCGGCAGCACCATGGATCACTCGGTGGCCATCGCCCAGGGATCGGGCCAGATGTTCCTGCTGCAGATCCATGACCTTGACTAGACTCGGCAGCGATGCCTCGTCTTCCGCAAACAGACCAAACTGCCCCGGCTTCGTGCTGACACGGACTTCGGGATACAGGTGATAGCGAACACGGTCGATCTGCGGCAAGGTCAACTGGCAGGGAAACACATGCTGAAACATGTCCCAGAGTCGCTGCTGGAACGCGCCGGCATCGACGGACTCCGTCATCTCGTCCTGAAAGATCACGCGCTGCGGATCGAGGACATCGGAGAGATCCGTGTCGCTGAACTGCGTCCGGGTGATTTGCGTCAAGACAACGCCCCAGCCATAGGGTGTGATCAAACTGCCAACACGCGGCGACCCGACCTGCTGCTTCAAGGCGGAGTCCTTCTGCAGCATCGTCGCTACTTCCAATGCATATGCCCGGGCCTGCGTCATCGGATTCCTGACGGTCTTAAGGCTACCGTCCGCGATAATCTGGACATTGCCGCGATCCATCGTCTGGATCGTTTCCAGCTTCCAGTCCTTGACCTCAAGCACCAGCCATCCGCGCAAGGGATGCAGCACGACGAAATCCGGCTGCAGAGCCTTGGGCCCGACCGGCACGTTGTACCAACAGAGGTACTCATCTTCGAGCTTCTTCTCCAACCGCTCGGCCAGCTTGCGCTCGCCCGGCGTATCAAAGCGGCAGGAGGATCGGGAGGGGAAGAACTGCGCCATGTTGGTCGAGCAGGAGGTCCATATCCGCCTCGCCATAGGGAACGGGGGCGTCAAATTTAATAATTGAGTCGCCAGCCTTCTCGTCTCGATGATCGACTCCGACATCGCGACATGAGTGCGATGGACCGGTGGGCTAGAAGATCGAGGACTTCATCCATTGTCACCGAAGCACCGTACCCACGCACCATCCGATCAATCGATCGGTGTGGCTCTCTGCGACGCCGTGCACAGTCTCGCCCCTCGCCTGATCACATCCGGACCAAGCCTTCTTCTCAACATTGGCGGATACGCCCAACAATGATCTGCACCGCCGCGCCGACGGCGCAGATCATCAGACTTCAGGCCTTCGAGCGCGCCAGAAGATCGGCCTGGATGTCCTTCAGCACCGACGCCACTTCGCGGGGCAGCGAGCGGACCAGTTCATCCAGCACGGTGACCTTGCGATCCAGGTCGGCGACCGGGGAGAAACGTTCGGCGATCGAAGCCAGAGCCGCGGACAGCGACCCGCCTGTCGTGGCAGGCGCACTCTTCGGCCCACGCGTGGCGACCTTCTTGGCCGCCTTCGGAGCCGCAGCCGGCTTGTTCTTCGATCCCTTCTTGCGACCGCGACGAGGGGCTTCGCTGACGGCTGCGTCCGCATCGGCCAGACGGTAATGAACCGATCGGCCCACCCGCTCGGTCTCGACGATTCCCTGGTCCTTGAGCTTCTTCAGATTCAGGAAGGCAGCGGCGCTGGAGAAACCGCCTGCAGCGATCAGATCGGCGGTCGACTGCGGACCCGCGCCGAGGATTTCGAGAATCTTGCTGCTGACACCGCTGACGCGACCGCTGGACGATACGGCTTCTTCACTGCTGGTGTTATCGGACATCGAGGGGTCTCATATTCAGATGGGAGGCATAGTGTACGTCTGCCAACCGGATAGACTCATCATCATCGGATCACGGGCACCAGTTGAAGACCGCATCAAAGAGTCGCGGCACTTCCGGCAGACCGCCCAAGCAACTGTTCCATCACCTTATTGCCAAACGTCTGGAATAGGCTGGACGCGGGCAAAGCCGGTTGTCGCCAGGAGCCTCTGGTCGCGGAAGCGGCTTGGCGGGCAGCCGTCCACCCTAAGCGGTCACTTCGCCGGTTGAGTTGACGGCCGAAGACGAGACATTCATGCACAGCTCTTGACGTCGGTTCGACTGCTCGCATGCTAGTTTCCTGACTGTTCAGTTTGCGAAGAGTTGCTCAGCGATCACGCGCTTAACTCGCTGAATCAAAGAGGAACCTTGCTACACAATCCGGCCAGTCGTTTGGTAAGGATGCTGGCCGATATGATGCAAGTACCGATATCACACAATCCCGACCGAGCAAAAAAGCAGAAGGCACGTCATTTCGGCAGCCGCTGGAGCAGCACATCAACTCGCTCGGAGATTTTGCTGCCGCGGCTACGAACAGACTCGGCAAAGGCTCGGATCTCGGAGAAATGGGCGCTTGGCAGCATCGAATAGTTCAGGTGGCTCAGGAGCACCAACGTGTTATAGATGCCGTTGAGGTTCTGAGGGTTCTTGCGAGCGGACTCAAGTAGTTTGGGTATCAGTTCGGGACTGCGAGCATAACTTTCCATCAGCCCCTGGTAGGCGTCGACGCGAACCGCCGCCGTGGGGGCAAAGAGTTGTAGGATCAGCTCGTCCAGCGAACCGGATGCCGCCACAGTCCAGCGCATTGCTGTTGTCGTAGACGCGTCGGGACGTGATGCTGCCGCCGGTCCGGACCTCGGTCAGGCGGTTCCGGGCGTCGAAGCTGTTGCTCAGGCCTTGGCTGGCGCGAGCCGGGGTGGCGAAAGCGGTCAGGGCGTCGTAGATGCCGGCTTCGCCGCTGCCGGCGGTGATGCTCTGGGTGCTGCTGCCCTGGCTGTAGTCCTGCTGGAAGACCCGGTTGCCGTTGGCGTCGAACTGGAAGGTCTGGCCGGTCGCGTTCTTGAGGCCCGTGGCGGTGCCGCTGGCGTCGACGATCAGGTCCGCTTCGATGACGGTCTGCACCCGGTTGGCGCCGTCGTAGTCATAGCGATAACGATGCTCGATCGGGTTGGTCTTCTGCAGGTTGGGGATCCGGGAGCTGACCAGCTTGCGGTTGCCAGCGGCGTCGTAGCCGTAGCTCACCGTGGCACTCGGATCGGTGACCCGGCTCAGGCGACCGGCTTCGTCGTAGCGGTAGATCGAGTCCTGCGGCACCGGCGGCGCGAAGCCGACCAGCACCCCGAGGTGCCGAGCTGCTGGGTGCGGACATGGATCACCCGCCCGGCGGCGTCGTAGGCGTAGTCGAGGGAATTAGTAAGCTGTCACCGTAATCCCTCTCCTGCACTCCTACTTCATCTACTTCTACTTCATCTAAAAGAAAAATCGCCCACTGGCCTTCCTTCAACAATGTGAGCGAGATAACGATCGAGGACCACCTCTGGATTCTGAAGAAGACGAACATCATAAAGGTCATCTTTATGCAAATGATAAACCTTCTGATCTCGAGCGCTTTCATTCAAAAATAAAGCATCGCCGGCCTCTGTCCACATCCAGCAATTTAAATCGGCCTTGCCCGCTGCGGCTATCTCCTCGAAAGCGCGCGCCCATAGTTTCTTTGCGCCGATCGCCTGCCGAAACTCCTCAAGCGAAAGTCTCGCAGCGTAAGAAAATGGAGTGTTACGCCAAGATAATGGGCGAGAAGAAGATTGAGTGATACAGAAAGACCAAAACCAGCGGTAAAGCTCCCGCCATTTTATAGGGAGCATACTATGACTTTTCTCAAAATTTAAGCCTTCAACATCCACACTGGCAATTGTCAAATTAAAAAAAAGGTTAAGATTTTCCTTCTCCATCGCCATTGTAACAAGCCACTCTCCATATACCTGTTCGCAGGCTATTAGCGGAACTGGCCAATGTAGTTCCATAGAAGAAACAGTCAGAGGAAATGCTTCGGAAAACGCAGGAAATATGGTTCTGACTGAACCACCAATAGCAGATCCAATTTCTCGACGTAAATTAGAGTACGCCCCCTCTGGTATTTGATCCGGTGTGCGGCATATATATGGGTAGGCGCCGGCGATCACTTAACATCTCCAGATAAATTTAGATTCCGAAAGAAATTTATTTTATTTTGTATTCGCACTTCCAGCGCGCCCTGTAGCTTGCTGAGATCCGCAGCATAAGATGAATCAATACCTTGCCCCCTAAATTTGCTGAAATCAAGCAACCGTCCTTTCGATGAATTGAAAGATTGTGGGAGTGGCTGGAGATTACCAACGTCTATTCTATCTTGCAGAATATCAAGCTGCTGGCCAGTCGTTAATCCGTCAAATCCGTCTAATTTTGAGATCCGTGCGACGGGGTAAATATGATCAACAGATATTGGGTCTCTTAGGCTGGGGGCCTTGAAAGTGTTCGTTAAAGGGTCCAAGTATCCATTATCACGAAATGCCAGCTGCGTATCTCGCGACACCGTTCTGGTTAGTGTAAATGAACCGGCGTCGTCAATAACAAAATTAGTTAATGCCCGCACAGATTCATTCAAGCCAGTTCTATCTAAAACATACTGGCTATACTTCCCTATATATGGCGTCAGGTCCGCATTGAGAGCTCTATTTACGGCAGGAATTCGAAGGACCGCGCCGAGTACCTCACTGCCTATAGCCCCAGCCGCAACGCCACCGAACGTGTCGAAAGGAAGTGCGACTTCAGCGCTCGCATACAGTACCCCTGAACCTATAAAACCTGCGTTTCCTGCGAACCGTAGCAAGGGGTTGCTACTTTGACTCAACGCATCGAACTGACCTCCGATTGCCGCGAAATTGTTTTGCAGACCAGACCTCACAGCTCCCGGCAAACCATAAAAGCCAGAGAGGACATCCGCGTCCGCCGCCCGCAATGCGGCATTGCGCTGCGAAAAATAATTGACCTGCCCCGGGTAAGGGAAGTCGACCATTGAAACGGTTCCCGTTGATAGTCCCTCTGCCGAGAACGTCGAGCGACCGGTGAAATCGTCACCGAGCCGAGCCGGCAGTGGACTTCCGAATCCGTCCGTTCGTAGACGCGTTGGAACAAGCTCGCCTGAAATATCACGCTCAAGTGTCGGAACGCCGTCGCGGAGATAGAACTGGTAGCCGGCTCTAGGGCTCGGCAGAGGATCGCCTAGTCTGTTGCGGCGCGTTGAAAATTGATCAGGAAAAGGCGGTTCTGCGCACTGAAAATTGACCAGGGTGTTCCGACCTAGCCT